>JAESGS010000114.1_pt1 | contig 124824 bp, 98 predicted proteins | sample 9269761 | NCBI WGS metagenome assembly JAESGS01 (sample SAMN15741799, study PRJNA653493) | algae metagenome | isolation source: Cyanosarcina radialis HA8281-LM2 and co-occurring heterotrophs from damp... | place: USA: Makauwahi cave, Hawaii | collected 2011-01-06 | reverse complement strand
AGGTGTTAGGGCGCAATGGAAGTATTTCCGCCATCTGTTCCATCGAAAACTGAGCTCCTCGCCGTTTCTAAGGGGCTCAGAGGTTGCGACCCGGCAGCGATTGATCGCGCAGTCACATTTCTAGTGCAAGAGAGTCGGGGCAACTGGCACAACCGCGCCAGGGCCAAGTTCTCGCGCAGGCTGAAGCACTGCCAGCTTCAGCCGAACCAATCCAAAGCATTAGTGGACTGCATTCTTGCCCGCCTGCAACGCGGCTACTTTTCGGAGCAGTTCGCCGATCAGCTCAGGCTCGCGTTATATCTTGATCGGGACGCACTACTGACAGCCGCCCAGGAGGTCGCAAACAGCCAGCTCCTCCATGTGCAGCGGTATGCTAATTGGGTACTCTCTGCCCATGGGGCCGGGTTGCGCCCTAACAATTCATTCAAGCCGAACCCGCTTCGCGGGTCGGCTTAATTCAGGTGTTAGGCCGCTATGACAGAAATCTCAGAACTTCTGGCAAAAGGTGCGGAGGAGTTGCGCAGGTTTCAAAGAACACCTGATGCCGCTCCGTTCGACACAGCATGGCTTAGTCGCCTGGCCGATCGACTTGCCGCCGCAGGTTCACTGGCACCTGACAAGGTTGAGCGACAGATTCACGCCATTGCTCACTCCTTCATAGACTCTGGCCCAATGGATGAACAAGCAGCACCTTCGTTCTGGCTGGTGGTAGATGCACTACAACGTAGGTCACGCCGTAGTTAGTCGTCGGGCGCGGCCTAACAGTTCATTCAAGCCGACGCCGCGTCGCGGCACGGCTTAATTCAGGTGTTAGACCTCATGAACAGAATCCTCGCATCGGCTTTCCTTCTCATCGGGTCTGTCTTGGCTGCCTCAGCTAACCCACCTCCGGACAGTGCACTCTGGAATGCCGATAAGACTGCGGCTGTAACAGCCACTCCTGGTGCGTCGGGGACGCGCTTGACCGCCTATTTGCGGCAACAAGACGGAGCCTTCTTGGAGATTGATTTGAGTGCTGTGGAGGGCGGCAACTTCGGCAAGCTTGGGCTTCGGCCAGTAGAGTACGACCGTTTTGAGACCAGTCCGATAGAGTGGCTCCCTCGCCAAGATGGCTTGTTTCAAGTAAATATCCAGACTCGTGCTTGGCGTGCTGGTCAGCGCTATACGGTGTCGGAGCCATTGGTCATCCACCCCGACGGCACGGTAATCTGGAGGTAGTGAATGAGGTCTAACAATTCATTCAAGCCGAACCCGCTTCGCGGGTCGGCTTAATTCCGGTGTTAGCTGCCATGCATAGCTTCACGTGTCCTCACTGCGGAAAGACACCGAGCTTGGGGCTCTTCCGCTTCTTGCCAGGGTTGAGGCTCGTCCGGCATGAGTTCGTATGCAGTTTGTGTTCTGGAGTTTAGGTGTTTTCCGGTAGGTCTCAGGCGTGGTCCGTAGCAGCGATGGTCACTAGCATCGCCGTCGTTGGACTTGTTGTTAGAATTGCCATGACAATGCTGGGTACGCACCGCATCCCAATGAACGTGCTCGGTGCTGTGGCATCGTTCTCCGCAATCGTAGGCATTGCCCAGATCGCCTCTGCGCTCGTGCTGCGGCGCAAGGCGGTCCTCATTCCGGTAAGCAGCATTGGCAGCTAACAATTCATTCAAGCCGAACTCGCTTCGGTGGTCGGCTTAATTCAGGTGTTAGGCACTCCACTCATGAACCCAGAGATTGCCAGCGAAATAATCTGGGGGCAGCGCCCCGGCGAGGATGCATTCGAGATCCGCATTGAAATAGGCGCGCCTTATCAAGTCGAGGACGATCCACACGAGTGGGCTTGCCCAGTAGCGCTACCGCCACTTCATAGTCGGCTTCACGACGCTCATGGCGGGAGCTCGTTTCAAGCTCTTTGCCTCGCATCATCGCTAGTGCTCGATCTACTCCACGGCTTCAAAGAGCAAGGTGGCGCGCTGTTCTATTCGCCAGGAGAAGATTTCCCCTTTGAAGCGTACTCATTTGGCATTGCCAGTAGACGGAGCAGCGCCTAACAATTCATTCAAGGCGAACCCGCTTCGCGGGTCGGCTTAGTTCAGGTGTTAGGTGCCGCCCATGCATACGCCGCCGCTGGAGAGTTCGATTGAATGGGGCTATTGGCCTGCAATGGAGCGGGCCGGCCTCATTCCTAGTCCTATCCAGAATCCGGATGAATACGATGGCGCGGAAATAGTCAACTTATGCTGCACGCAAACAGGACTGTCCCCCTCCAAGCAGCGTGCGCTGGTGCGGAGTTGGTGTCAGCTGCTTCCTGAAACCTCTATCACCACGCTTGTCTTTAGATCACGAGTCAGCCAGCCGTTGTTCGAAGCCGCGCTTCGCATCAGGTCCCTGAGCGCACTTTTCGTCAAGTGGGGTGGTCTGACCGACCTAGAGCCGTGTTTGGGGCATCCCGGCCTTACCTCTCTCTACATTGGTAGCTCACCTTCACTAACTGGCCTAGGGCATCTGACTTCCGTCACTCAGCTGACCCACTTGTTCCTCAACGATGTCCGGCAGGCCAGCCAGCTCGAGTACGTTTATGGTCTAAACAAGCTCCTCGAGTTCGGCTTGGGCGGGCGATCTCTCAGGGTCCGAGTGGCGAGTCTTGAGCCGATCGCAGCCCTGCAGAACCTCGCTACACTCTGGTTAGTGAATGTTTCTGCTGCTGACAAGTCGCTGGAGCATTTGTATGCGCTTAGGTCGCTTCGTTCGTTTCGTACTGATCGTGACCCCGATTCGCGGGAGATCGTGTCCATGTGCGAAGCCATCCCGACGCTGCAATACTTGCGCCCCGTCTGGGGTGGCTACAAGTAGAGCGGCACCTAACAATTCATTCAAGCCGAACCCGCTTCGCGGCACGACTTAATTCAGGCGCCATGGCCACCGATCGCGACTTCATCGACTACGTAGCGGAGCAGATCGCGCTTGGCAGCCGGCTGACCTACAGGAAGATGTTCGGCGAGTACGCGCTTTATGTGGACGAGAAGGTGGTGGCATTCGTCTGCGACAACAGCGTCTTCATCAAGCCTTCCGCTGCCGTGGCTCGCCTGGGCGCGGAGCTGCCGCAGCGGCCGCCGTATCCGGGTGCCAAGGACTACCCGGTTGTGGATGAACTGCTGGATGACACCGACGCGATCCGTGCGCTGATGCTCGAGACGGCCGCGCTGATGCCCGCGCCGAAACCGAAGAAGGCCGCCGCCGCACCGCGCAAGCCACACAAGTAGCGCGGCCCGTGCCCGCCCCGATGCGTGCCGATGCGCCGTCACGACATGTTTCAATGCGGGCCTGACACCACACTCCACCCGGGAACCCCCATGGCAGACCCCTACAATTCTTCGACCTCCCGCACCACGGCCGTGCTGCTGAATGACGCGATGGTCACGACCGCGCTGGAACTTCCCGGCTACCGCACCACGCGCAGCCTTGGCGTGGTGCGTGGCATCACCGTGCGCTCCCGCTCGATCGTCGGCAACTTCCTGGGTGGGCTGCAGACGCTGTTCGGCGGCAACATCACCATCTATACGGAGCTGTGCGAACAGGCGCGCTACGACACGTACCGCGACATGGTGCAGCACGCCAGACAGCTTGGCGCCAACGCCATCATCGCCGTGCGGTACGACGCTACGGAGCTGATGTCCGGCCTGACCGAGGTGCTTTGCTATGGGACGGCGGTCGTGGTGGAACCTCAGGATCGCTGACAACGAGGACTTCGTCCGATGATCTTTGCCGCCGCCACCGACGAAATGACTTTGTTCGTCTTCGCCACCGCGGAGATGGCTGCTTCATACTGCGAAGGGATCGATGTCGAGGAAGGCGGGTGGCTGTTCTGGGGTGACGCCGGCATGGCGCTCCGTGCGGAGTTCATCACGCCCAACCATCGGGATGGCGTCCGGGTCGGCAACGGCGTTTATAGGCTCATGCCTTCCGCTTCCATGCCGTCGCTCGCGAAGGTGATCAGGGAACTTCGCAACATCGATACGAACCCACACTACCCGACGCTTGCGGCCGTGCGAGCGCACCTGGCGGCGGGTTCATGCCCCTCGCGCGACGGGTGACAACTACCGTCGAGTTGATACGTACCGCGTCGTGATTCGGCAGCAGCATTGCCGGAACGACACGCCGTGGAATGCCTGCCTCAGCCATCCTCGTCCGGCGGCAGCACGATGCCGTCCGGGTCCACCGCCAGGCGGCCGGCGGCGAGCACGGCCTGGGTGCGGTTGGTGACGCCCAGCTTGCGCAGGATGGCGGTGACGTGCGCCTTGATGGTGGCTTCGGACACGCCCAGGTCGTAGGCGATCTGCTTGTTGAGGCGGCCGGCGCCGAGCATCTGCAGCACCTTGAACTGCTGCGGCGTCAGGTCGCGCAGGCGCTGCGCGATCTCCTGTTCGTCGCGGGAGGTCGCCGGCGCGTTGTGCGCCTCATCCGGCGCCCAGCGCTCGCCTTCCAGCACCGCACCGATGGCTTCGCCGATGGTGTCCGAATCGGCCGACTTGGGGATGAACCCGAGCGCGCCGTGGTCCAGTGCACGTCGCATCACCGCGGGCTCTTCGCGTGCCGACACGATGACCACGGGCAGCTGCGGGTGCAGCGCGCGCAGGTGCACCAGCGCATTGAAGCCGTGCGCGCCCGGCATGTTGAGGTCCATCAGCAGCAGGTCGGCATCCGGGTGTGCATCGACCAGTACGTACAGCGCATCGACGCTGTCGGCTTCGTGCAGCTTGACGCCAGGCAGCACACGCTGCACGGCCCCGCGAAGTGCTTCACGGAACAGCGGGTGGTCGTCGGCGATCAGCAGGGTCGGCATGGCATGGCGTTCCATCGGGGGAGAAAGGGTAGTCCGTACTGCGTTGTCTGCACCGGGCGGACGGCCGTCCGTCCTGTGCGCCTCCATCCGCCCTCCCCTGCGGATGGCTTACTTCACCTTGCGCTCTTCCACCAGCGAGGCAACCACGGAGGGATCCGCCAGCGTCGACGTATCGCCGAGCTGGTCGGGCGCGTTCTCGGCGATCTTGCGCAGGATGCGGCGCATGATCTTGCCCGAGCGGGTCTTCGGCAGGCCGGGCGCCCACTGCAGGTGGTCGGGCGTGGCAATGGGGCCGATTTCCTTGCGCACCCAGGCCACGAGCTCCTTCAGCAGCTCGTCGCTCTGTGCTTCGCCGGCCTTGAGGGTGACGTAGGCGTAGATGCCCTGCCCCTTGATGTCGTGCGGGAAGCCGACCACGGCCGCTTCGGCGACCTTGGGATGCGCGACCAGCGCGCTTTCCACTTCGGCGGTACCGATGCGATGGCCGGATACGTTGATGACGTCATCGACGCGGCCGGTGATCCAGTAATAGCCGTCGGCGTCGCGACGGCAGCCGTCGCCGGTGAAGTAAGTGCCGGGGTAGGTGCGGAAATACGTGTCGATGAAGCGCTGGTGGTCGCCGTACACGGTGCGCATCTGGCCCGGCCAGGAATCCAGCAGCACCAGATTGCCTTCGGTGGCGCCTTCCAGCTGCTCGCCATTGGCATCGACCAGCGCCGGGCGCACGCCGAAGAACGGTAGCGTGGCCGAGCCGGGCTTGAGGTCGATGGCGCCGGCCAGCGGGGTGATCAGGATGCCGCCGGTCTCGGTCTGCCACCAGGTGTCGACGATGGGGCAACGCGAATCGCCGACGGTCTCGTAGTACCAGCGCCAGGCTTCCGGATTGATCGGCTCGCCGACGCTGCCCAGCAGGCGCAGCGACGCGCGCGACGTCTTCTTTACCGGTGCCTCGCCCTCGCGCATCAGTGCGCGGATCGCAGTGGGGGCGGTGTAGAAGATGGTGACCTTGTGCTTGTCGATCACTTCCCAGAAGCGCGACACGTTCGGGTAGTTCGGCACGCCTTCGAACATTACCGCGGTGGCGCCGTTGGCCAGCGGTCCGTAGACGATGTAGCTGTGGCCGGTGACCCAGCCCACGTCGGCGGTACACCAGTAGATGTCGTCCTCGCGCAGGTCGAACACGGCTTCGTGCGTGTACGCCGCGTACAGCAGGTAGCCGCCGGTGGTGTGCAGCACGCCCTTGGGCTTGCCGGTGGAACCGGAGGTGTAGAGGATGAAGAGCGGGTCCTCGGCGTTCATGCGCTCGGGCTCGCACTCGGTCGGCTGCGCGTCGACGACGGCGTCGAACCAGCGGTCGCGCGGCATCTGCATGTCCACGGCGCCGCCGGTGTGGCGCACCACGAGGACGGTTTCCACAGAGTTCGTACCCGGCAGCTTCAGCGCGGCGTCGACGTTCGCCTTCAGCGGCACCTTCTTGCCGCCGCGCAGGCCTTCATCGGCGGTGATGATCAGCTTGCTGGAGCAGTCGGCCACGCGGTCGGCGATGGAATTGGGCGCGAACCCGCCGAACACCACCGAGTGGATGGCGCCAATGCGCGCGCAGGCCAGCATGGCCACCGCCGCATCCGGGATCATCGGCAGGTAGATGGTGACGCGGTCGCCCTTCTGCACGCCCAGCGCGCGCAGCGCGTTGGCCAGCCTGCAGGTGCGTTCGTACAGCTCGCGGTAGGTGACGCCATAGGACGGCGTGTCCGGACCGTCGGGTTCGAACAGCAGCGCGACCTTGTCCCCGCGTTCGGCCAGCTGGCGGTCGAGGCAGTTGACGCTGGCATTGAGTTCACCGTCGGCGAACCAGCGGATGCGGAAGTCGTCCAGGGCGTAGCTGACATCCTTGATCTGCGTCGGCTTCCTGAACCACTCAAGGCGTTCCGCGGCCTTGCCCCAGAACGCCTCCGGATCGTCGAGCGAGGCCTGGTAGTCGCGCTGATACTGCTCGCGCGTGATGCGCGCGCTGGCGGCGAATTCCGGATTGACCGGATACAGATCAGTCATGGCGTCCTCCCGAAGACGTTCAAGTGAAGCAGATGATTCTGACAGCAAGGCACGATGGGCCGCGAGACCCGGGGGCAGGCCGCGAGTTTGACGCATTCCACCGTGCGGCATTGCAGCAACCGGCTTAGACCTTGGTCTTAAATCCATGGCCCTTGCCACGCCGGTCGCGCCGGAGAGCACGCAACGGCGGGAATCGGGGCCGACGGGGATGCACTTACGACTAATGGCGAATAGGCGACAGCGAGGCTCTGGCGCAAGTCTGCGGTCCAGCCGCGCAACGCGGCCATTAGCCTTTCGGGAGGGGTTATGACCAAACGTTCCGCACTCATGGTGCGACGGCCACTGGCCGCCGCGCTCTTCGTCGCACTGATCGCGCCGGGCATGGCCTTCGCGCAGACCGCCAAGGAGAAAGCCCTGGAGGCCCGCGTGGCCGAACTGGAGCGGCAGGTGCAGTTGCTGCTCTCGTCGCAGCAACAGCAGCAGACCCTGATCACCACCACGCAGGAACAGGTGACGCAGGTGCAGGCCAAGCAGGCGGCGCTGCCGGCGCCCGTACCGGCCGGCAAGCAGCCGATCCAGAACACCACCATCATGACCGCCGCCAATCCGGGCACGGCGTTCTCGTACGGTGGCTTCATCAAGATGGACGCCATGGTGACCGACACCAGCGACGGCCGCATCGCCGATGGTTCGTCCGGCCGCCTGTTCTACGTGCCCAGCACGATTCCCGTCGGCGGCGCGACCGCGGATGGCGGCGACCCGTACACCGATTTCCACGCGCAGTTCTCGCGCTTCTGGTTGAGCGCGGACCACGTGACCGACAGCGGTGACAAGTTCAAGGGCTACGTGGAAATGGACTTCTTCGGTGGCGGCAGCAATGCGCTGGCCGGCAACGAAGTGGCCACCAACACCTACGCGGTGAGCCTGCGCCAGGCCTACGTGACCTGGAACAACTGGCTTGCCGGCCAGACCTGGTCCAACTTCATGGACGTGGCCGCGCTGCCGGATGCGGTGGACTTCGTCGGTCCCACCGACGGCACGGTCTTCGTGCGGCAGGCGCAGTTGCGCTACACCAAGGGCCCGTGGTCGGTGTCGGTGGAGAACCCGCAGACCACCGTCACGCCCTACCTGGGCGGCACGCGCTTCAACAGCGGCGACAACGTCATGCCTGATGTCACCGCCCGCTGGCAGGCCAAGGGCGACTGGGGTCATTTCAGCGTGGCCGGCCTGCTGCGCCAGTTCAAGGCACTGGAGGAAACCGACACCGGTGCGGCGGTCAGCGTGTCGGGCAAGTTCAACCTAGGCAAGAGCGACGACCTGCGCTACGCGGTCAACGCCGGCCAGGGCATCGGCCGCTACCTGGGCTTCGGCATCGGCAGCGACGTGGTCACCGATGCCGGGGGCGACATCGAGGCGCTGGATGGTTACGGCGGCTTCGTCGCCTGGCGCCATGTGTTCAGCCCGAAAGTCCGCACCAACGTGATGTACTCGGCGGCGCATTTCGACAACGACATTGCCATCACCGGCTTCGGCGTCACCGAGCGCACGCAGTCGATGCACGCCAACATCATCTATTCGCCGTTCCCGAAACTGGACATCGGCGCGGAGCTGATCTACGGACAACGTTCGCTTGAGGATGAGCGCGAAGGCGACCTGAAGCGCCTGCACACCCACGTCAAGTACACCTTCTGAGGGGAATCCACATGAGCTCCACCAGTATTCCGCAAGCCGGCGGCAGCGAGCTGACGCAGGGCCATAAAAAGGTCATCTTCGCGTCGAGCCTCGGCACCGTGTTCGAGTGGTACGACTTCTATCTGTACGGGTCGTTGGCCGTCATCATCGCCAAGCAGTTCTTCAGCGGTGTCAACGAAACCACCGGCATGATCTTCGCGCTGCTGGCGTTCGCCGCGGGCTTCTTCGTGCGTCCGTTCGGCGCGGCGTTCTTCGGCAGCCTGGGCGACCGCATCGGCCGCAAGTACACGTTCCTGGTCACCATCCTGATCATGGGCATCTCGACCTTCCTGGTCGGGGTGCTGCCCAACTACGCGACGATAGGCTTCGCCGCGCCGGTGATCCTGATCATCCTGCGCCTCGCACAAGGCCTGGCGATGGGCGGCGAATACGGTGGCGCGGCCACCTACGTGGCCGAGCATGCACCACCGGGCAAGCGTGGCCTGTATACCAGCTTCATCCAGACCACCGCCACGCTGGGCCTGTTCCTGTCGCTGGCCGTGATCCTGGCCTGCCGGCTGACGCTGGGCACCGAAGCATTCGAAGACTGGGGCTGGCGCATTCCGTTCCTGGGTTCGATCGTGCTGCTGGGCATTTCGGTGTGGATCCGCCTGCAGCTGGCCGAGTCGCCCTTGTTCCAGCAGATGAAGGCCGAGGGCAAGGGCTCGAAGAAGCCGTTCCGCGACAGCCTGCAGGGCGGCAACCTGAAGCTCATGCTGCTGGTGCTGTTCGGCGCCACCGCCGGTCAGGCCGTGGTGTGGTACGGCGGCCAGTTCTACGCGCTGTTCTTCCTGCAGAGCATGATCAAGGTGGACCCGACGGTGTCCTACCTGCTGATCGCCGGTGCGCTGCTGCTGGCCACGCCGTTCTTCCTGTTCTTCGGCTGGCTGTCGGACAAGATCGGCCGCAAGAAGATCATCATGGCCGGCTGCCTGCTGGCCGCGCTGACCTACTTCCCGATCTTCAAGGGCATCACCCATTACGCCAACCCGGCCATCGAGGAGGCCCGCAGCTCGTCGCCGGCCGTCGTCATCGCCGATCCGGCCACCTGCAGCTTCCAGTTCGATCCGGTCGGCATCCGCAAGTTCACCAGCTCGTGCGACGTGGCCACGGCCGCGCTGACCAAGGCCGGCGTGCCGCATTCGATCCAGCCGGGCCCGGCGGGCGAAGTGGCCAAGGTCCAGGTGGGCGGCGCCGCGGTTGAATCGTATGAGGCGGCGGGCCTGTCGAAGGATGACCTGAAGGCGAAGTCGGGCGAGTTCGGCGCCGCGCTGAAGGGCGCGCTGACCAGCGCGGGTTATCCGGAGAAGGCGGACACCGCGCGCATCAACATCCCGATGACGCTGTTCCTGCTGTGGGTGCTGGTGATCTACGTGACCATGGTCTACGGCCCGATCGCCGCGTACCTGGTGGAACTGTTCCCCACGCGCATCCGCTACACCTCCATGTCGCTGCCGTACCACATCGGCAACGGCTGGTTCGGTGGCTTCCTGCCGGCGATCTCCTTCGCGCTGGTGGCGGGCACGGGCAACCTGTACTACGGCCTGTGGTATCCGATCGGCATCGCGGTGATGACGCTGATCATCGGCACGCTGTTCCTGCGCGAGACCAACCAGGTCGACATCACCAAGTAGGCCATGTTCCTCCCCCGCGCCGGACGCTGTCCGGCGCACTCCCGACGCCGGCCCCCGTGGCCGGCGTTTTCTTTGGGTCCAGGGTGGCGCGTACCATGAGGCACCATCGGTTCACCGGAGCACGCGATGCCGCTGATCACCCTGACTGTACGCAAGCCCAAGGACGACGCCTTCAAGTCCGCCGTGCTGGACGCCGTGCATGCGGCGCTGGTGGCATCCGGCGTTCCCGCCACGGATCGTTTCCAGCGCGTGCTGGAACTGTCCGCCGAAGACTTCCGTTATGACGCCTCGTATCCGGACGTCGCCACCGCGCGCGACGAGGACTTCGTGCTGATCGAGATCCTGTGGTCGGCTGGCCGCAGCGTGAAGGTGAAGCGGGCGCTGCTGGCCGACCTGATGCAACGCCTGTCGGCAGGCGGGTTCGACCCGGAGAACGTGATGGTCTGCTTCAAGGAGACCACGTGGGAGAACTGGGCGTTCGCCGGCGGGCGGCTGCTGCACACCTGACCGTTATTGCGGTGGCGCGGCCAGTTCCTTCGCGCTGAGGTAGCTGTCGCGATTGGTGTCCTGTTTGCGGAAGGTGGCGGCCAGCCGCTCGCGGTGCTGTTCGCGGGTGATCGGCTGGCCCTTGCCGCCGGGCTGTTCGGCGGAGGAAAGCACGCCGTCCTTGTCGGCATCGCGTGCGTCGAAGGCGTAGGTCATCCAGTCCTGGAATTCCAGCAGGCTGACCCGGCCATCGGCGTCGGCATCCATCCGCGCGAGGTACTCGCTGGTGGCATTGACCTGCGCCTGCGCGATGAGCGGCAGGCAGGCGATGGCGGGCAGGAGGCGTCGGAAGCGCATGAGGGCATTGTAGGGTGCGCGTGATCCGCAGGGTGCCTTCAAGGGCCGGATTCCGTGGTTTGTTCATCGAAGGCGCGCGGGTATTCAGGTACGCTGCGAGCGCTTCTGCAACCACCCCCACGATGAACCTGCCCGCCTCGCCCGATACCGCGGCCTGCGCCGCTCCCTTGTTCGAACTGGACCGCGCCACGGTCGTGCGCGGCCCCTCGCGCGTGCTGCACAACCTGTCGCTGCGCATCCCGCTGGGCCAGCACACCGCCATTCTCGGCCCCAATGGCTGCGGCAAGTCCACCTTCATCAAGCTGATCAACCGCGAGCTGTATCCGCTGGCGCGCGAAGGGGATGCCGCGGTGAAAGTGTTCGGCCTGCGCCGCTGGAACGTCAACGAACTGCGCAACCGCCTGGGCGTGGTCACCAGCGACCTGACCCGCGACCTGCAGCAGATGCCTTTCCTGCGCGTGGAAGACGCGGTGGTCACGGGCTTCTTCTCCAGCTTCGTGGTGCCGCCGCACCGCGAGGTCAGCGACGACATGCGCGAACGCGCGCGCCGGGCGCTGGCCGAGGTGCGTGCCCTGCCGCTGGCCGACCGGCAGGTGGCCGAGCTGTCCACCGGCGAGATGCGCCGCGTGCTGATCGCGCGCGCGCTGGTGCACGCGCCGCAGGCACTGCTGCTGGATGAGCCGACCGCCGGCCTGGACCTGGTGGCGCGCCAGCATTTCCTTGGCCTGATGCGCAGCCTGGCGCAGCGCGGGATCACGCTGGTGCTGGTGACGCACCACATCGAGGAAGTCATTCCCGAGATCGACCGCGTGCTGCTGCTGCGCGAGGGCACGATCGACGCCGACGGCGACCGTGCCGGCACGCTGACCGACGCCCACCTCAGCCATGCCTTCGGCGGTCCGGTGCAGGTACGCCGCGATGGCGATTACTACGGAGCCGTTCCCGGCCATGCCTGAGCTGCCCGAGGTCGAGACCACCCGACGCGGCCTGGCGCCGCACGTGGAAGGCCGGCGCATCCAGGCGGTGACGCTGCGCCGGCCGGACCTGCGCTGGCCGATCCCGGCGGAAGTGGCGCGCGAACTGCCGGGCCAGCGCATCGATGCCGTCCGCCGCCGCGCCAAGTACCTGCTGATGGATACGGCCGCGGGCAGTGCGCTGCTGCACTTGGGCATGTCCGGCAGCCTGCGCGTGCTGCCCGCCGACACGCCGGTGACGGCGCACGACCATGTCGACATCGCCCTGGCGGACGCGGCCGGCGGGCCCGGCCGGGTGCTGCGCTTCAACGATCCGCGGCGGTTCGGCAGCCTGCTGTGGCAGCCGGTCGGCGAGGTGCACGCCCTGCTGCAGGGGCTGGGTCCGGAACCGCTGTCGGACACGTTCGATGGCGACTACCTGTTCGAACTGAGCCGCGGCCGGAAAGCGCCGGTGAAGGCCTTCCTGATGGACCAGGCGGTGGTGGTGGGGGTGGGCAACATCTACGCCGCCGAGAGCCTGTTCCGGGCGGGCATCTCGCCGCTGCGTGCGGCGGGCAAGGTCTCGCGCGAGCGGTACGTGGCGCTGGCCGGCGCCGTGAAGGCGATCCTGGCCTACGCGATCACCCGCGGCGGCACCACGCTGCGCGACTTCCTGAGCCCGGACGGGGCGCCGGGCTACTTCGAGCAGGAGCTGTCGGCCTACGGCCGCGGCGGCGAGCCGTGCCCGCGCTGCGGCCGGCCCATGAAGCAGGCGAGCATCGGCCAGCGCGCGACCGTATGGTGCGGCCACTGCCAGCGCTGACCCCGCGTCCCGTGCCATCCGTCGTATACGCCGGCGCCGCGGAATAGGGCTATATTCGCGACCTTGGCATCATGGGGAAAACGGATGGCCGACGCACCCGACATCACGCTGTGGCTGGACTCGGCCCGCAGCGGCGACCGCGCCGCGCTGGACCGCGTGCTGGCCACGCTGTACCAGGAACTGCACACCATGGCCCGCCGCCAGTTGTCGGGCCAGCACGGCTACACGCTGGACGCCACGGCGCTGGTGCACGAGTCGTACCTGAAGCTCATCGGCAGCGGCGGCAACGCCAAGTTCGAGGACCGGGCGCACTTCTTCGCCTACGCTGCATCATCGATGCGCAGCGTGGTGGTGGACTATGCCCGCAGCCGCCTGGCGCGCAAGCGTGGCGGCGACCTGAAGCGCGTGGCCGACATTCCCGAGGAAGTCGAAGGCAGCCTGCGCCTGGACGAGGACATGCTGGCGCTGAACGATGCGCTGGACAAACTCTCCGCCGCCGACGAACGCCTGGCGCAGGTTGTCGAGATGCGCTATTTCGCCGGCCTGTCCGAGCTGGAGATCGCCGAACTGCTGCAGCGTTCCGAACGCAGCATCCGTCGCGACTGGCAGAAGGCGCGGCTATTCCTGCTGTCCGCGATGCAGGAAGACTGAAGCCCTCCTCCGGCCTTCGCGATGGACGCCGAACGCTGGCAACGCCTGTCCCCGCTGCTGGACATCCTGCTCGAACTGGAGCCGGAAGCGCGTGCGCAGCAGCTTGAGATCCTGCGCGCCGACGACCCGGCGCTGGCCCGCGACCTGGAACAGCTGCTCGCGCTGGAAGACGACAACGACAGCTTCATGGACCAGCCCCTGCTGGACAAGCCGGGGCAGCTGAAGCCAGGCACGCTGATGGGGCCCTACCGCCTGGAGTCGATGCTGGGCGAAGGCGGCATGGGCATGGTCTGGCTGGCCTCGCGCGCGGATGGCCTGTACCAGCGCCGCGTCGCCCTGAAGCTGCTGCGCCCCGGCCTGGCCGACCCCAACCTGCGCCTGCGCTTCACCCGCGAGCGCGAGATCCTGGCGCGGCTGGAACACCCCAACATCGCGCGCCTGCTGGATGCCGGCGTGGGCAGCGAGGGGCAGCCCTACCTGGCATTGGAATACGTCGAAGGCGTATCCATTACCGAGTACTGCGCCGCCAACAACATCCTGCTGGATGGCCGGCTGAAGCTGTTCCTGCAGGTCTGCGAAGCGGTCAGCCATGCGCACGCCAACCTGATCGTCCACCGCGACCTGAAGCCGTCCAACATCCTGGTGACGCCCAACGGCGACGTGCGCCTGCTCGACTTCGGTATCGCCAAGCTGCTGGACGATCCCGAACCCGCCCCCGTGCACCCACGCACCGAAGTGCGCGCCTTCACCCTGCACTACGCCGCACCCGAACAGGTCCGCGGCGAGCTGGTCACCACGATGACCGACGTGTATTCGCTCGGCGTGGTGCTGTACGAGCTGCTGGCGGACACCAAGCCCTACCGCCTGCGTCGGCAGACCGATGCGGAGTGGGAGGAAGCCATCCTGGCGGTGGAACCGCTGAAACCTTCCGTCGCCACGCTGCGCACCACCGACGGCAGCCGTGCGCGTTGCCCGGAGACGCGCCGCAACGCGCGCAAGCTGGTCGGCGACCTAGACAACATCGCGCTCAAGGCCCTGGCAAAGCAGCCGGAGCAGCGCTACCCGTCGGTGGAAGCGTTGTCGCTGGACCTGCAGCGGCACATGGATGGACGCCCCGTGCACGCACGGCCGCAGAGCCTGGGCTACCGCATGCGCAAGTACGCGTCGCGACACCGCTGGACCCTGGCGGCCGGCAGCGTGGTGGGCCTGCTGCTGGTGGCGGCGCTGGCGGCCAGCGTCTGGCAGGGACGCCAGGCCGTGCGCGAGGCCGCGCGCGCGCAGGCGATGCAGGATTTCGTGATTGGGCTGTTCGACAACGCCAGCGCTTCACAGCAGGGCAGCACGTTCGACGCCCGAGAATTGCTGGCGGCCGGCGAGCGCCGCGGACAACGCGAACTGGGCGCCCAGCCACTGGCGCACGCCGAACTGCTGGGACTGATCGCACGCCTGCGCCTGGGCCTGGGCGACTACCGCCAGTCGCTGGCGCTGCTGGAAAAACAATCGCGCCTGCTGGCCGTGGTGGACGATGCCCCCGACAGCCTGCGGCTGGAGTCGGCCACGCAGCACGGGCGCGTGCTGCGCCTGCTGGGCCAGTCGCGGCAATGCCTGGTGGTGATGTCGCCGATGTCGCCCCGGCTGCAGGCGCTGCAGTCGCGGTTTCCGCTGCCGGTGGCGGAGTTCATGTCGCAGAGCGGGCGCTGCCATGCCGATGCCGGCGAACGCCAGGTGGCGCGACAGATGTACGAACGCTCGCTGGATATCCGCCGCTCGCTGAAGGACGAAGCGGGCGTGGCGGAGAACCTGCGCGACATGGCCACGCTGGATGCGGAACTGGGCAACGCCGATGCCGCCGTGCGCGGCTACCGCGCCGCGCTGGCGCACCTGCAGGCACACGGGCATGCACGGCATCCGCTGGCGGTGGAGATCCAGCGCAGCCTGGCCATGCTGTACCGCAATCGCGGCGAGACCGATGCCGCGCTGGCGAACTACCAGCGCGCGGGGGCATTGGCCCGCGAGATCCTGGGCCCACAGCATCCGACCACGCAGGCCCTACGCCGGCACGTCGCCGCCATCCACGTGGACCTGGGCCAGCTGCGCATCGCCGACGAGGAGCTGCGCACCCTGCACGCGTTGACCCTGGAATCGATGGGCCCGGCCCACCGCGACACCGCATCCAGCTGGAATTCGATGGGCATCGTCGCGTGGGAGCGGGGAGATTACTCGGCCGCCGTGGACTACGTGGCGCGTGCCGTCCGCATCTGGCGGGCACCGGACAGCGCCCAGATCCTGCCCGGCGGCCTGTTCAACTACGGCATGGTGCTGCACAGCGCGGGCCGCTATGGCGACGCCCTGACGGCGCTGGAAGAGGCGCGCCAGCTGCGCGCGGCCACCATCGGCGCCAGTCATCCCCTGGTGGGTGAGACGGACCGCATGATCGGCGAAGTCCTCGCTTCCCAGGGCGACCTGGCCGCGGCCAGCGAACGCTTCGATCGCGCGGTACGGCTGACCCAGGTCGGCTTCGGACCCGATCATCCGCGCACCTGGTTCGCCCAGCTGTCGATGGCACACCACCAGACGCGCCTTGGAAAGCCCGCCGATGCCATCGCGCCGCTGCAGGCACTGGCGCAACACCCCGGCGAAGGCAGCGAGGCCCCCAAGTTGCGCTGGCTGGCACGCGCCTACCTGGGCGAGGCGCGCTGCCGCTTGGGGCAGGGTGAAGAGGCGCGTCGGGAGCTGGACGCCCTGATCAGCGAACTGCGCGTTCGGCAACCCGACGGCGGCACCATTCCGCGCGAGGCGCAGGCCATCCGCGCGGCGTGCCGGTGACGGGCGCGGCTCACTCCAGCGGCAGCGATGCCTGCAGCGGGTCGATGCGGCCTTCGCCGCGCGCGATCTTCTTGAATTCGGCGCGGCTGACCGACACGTAGCGCTCGTTGCCGCCGATCTCGACCTGCGGACCGTTCTGCACGGCATGGCCCTGCGCGTTGACGCGCACGGTCATGGTCGCCTTCTTGCCGGTGTGGCAGATGGTCTTGATCTCGGTGAGCTCATCGGCCCACGCCAGCAGATACTGGCTGCCTTCGAACAGCTCGCCGCGGAAATCCGTGCGCAGCCCGTAGCAGAGCACCGGGATGCGCAGCGCATCCACCACCTCGCTGAGCTGCCATACCTGCGACCGGGTCAGGAACTGCGCCTCGTCCACCAGCACGCAGTCCAGCCGGCCATGCGCGGCGATGTCGCGGCGGATCCAGGTTTCCAGGTCGTCGGCGCGCTCGAAGGCGGTCGCCTCGGACCGCAGGCCGATGCGGGACGCCACCACGCCCGCCCCGGCACGGTCATCCAGCCGCGGCGTCAGGATCGCCACCCGCATCCCGCGCTCGCGGTAGTTGTGCGCGGACTGCAGCAGCGTGGTGGTCTTCCCGGCGTTCATCGCCGAATAGTAGAAGTAGAGTTTGGCCATGCGGGGATTCTAGCGGGCCGCCCCGCAGGCGGCATCGCGCAGCGCGCGTGCGCTTCAGGGTTTGCCGCGCACCGCCTCTGCGGGCTTGGCCGTCACGCAGCCGCTGTAGGCATCCTTCCGCGCCCCGACGCAGACATTCACGTTACTGTCCCAGCCGACGCGGCTCCCCACGATCTGGTACTTCTCGCGCCGTTGTTCCTGGGCCACGCGCGGTTGCGCGGCCGCATCGCCGTAGACGACATACAACGTCGCCCCCAACGCGGGCACCCGCGTGCGCTCGTCCGCCGTCAGGCCCTGCCAATAGGCTTCGCGCAGTGCGATCAGGGTCGGCGCGCCCCGCTCGGCGGCCAAGTCCATCCAGATGTATCCCAGCACGCGGTCGGCGTCCACGCCTTGCCCCTGCCAGTACTGCTCGGCGATGGCCGCCTGCGACAGCTTGTCGGCCAGGCGGGCGGCACGCAGGAAATGCTCATGCGCGCGCTGCTGGCGGCCTTCGCGCTGCGCCTCGACGCCGAGCTCGCGGAAATACTGCGCAAGATCCGACCCTTCCTGTCCGCTCAGCCCGTGTTCGGCGGCAGCATCCCGGGGCTGGCCGGAGGCACCGCCGGCTTGCGCCGGCGGGGAAGACGCCGCGGCTGCCAACAGCAGGAGGATCGCAAGGCAGTGACTTGAAGTCGTCATGAAGGAACTCCGGCACGGATGATCGTGTGGACAATCGGGTATGCGACGCACGCCTCGTGAACGCACCTGTCTGGTCTCGGGCGGCAACCGGCTGCATGCGCGGCCGATTCGGGCCGACAGGACAGCGGCCTCGATCGGGCGCACCCCGCATCCGGAGTCGCCACCCGCCAACAGACGTTCTGAACCAGACTGCACCCACGCCACCGGCATCGTCAAGCAGGCAAAGGCCCGTACTGTCAAGCGGGCCGGGCCCTTCGCTCCGCCGTTACAATGCCCGCCCAACGGAAGCCCCCATGCACGGCCTCAATCCCCCACAACGCGCTGCCGTCCGGTCGTCAGGCGGCGGCATCACGCTCGCGAGGGGTGCGCTCACTGGAACAGCGTGGTGGTCTTGCGGGCGTTCATGGCTGAATATTCGAAATGGAGTTTCGCCATGCGCGGAATTCCAGCTTCCGCGCACGGCACCGTGCTCAAGGCTTGGTGGGAACGATCACACCGGGGAGCGAGACCGGCTCTTCCGGCACGTCCGGCTCCTGGGCGTCCAGATCGGGACGCGTCTCGCGGATACGTGAGTCGACGGCCTCCGTCTCGTTGACCTGCTCCGCGTCACCCACGCTCACACGACCGATCCGCGGCTTAGCCCATACTTGGTCCGTGTAGGCCCAGTACTTCTTGGCATCCCAGTAGCGCTCGTCGTAGAACTTGGAGCCGTCGATACTCTGCCCACCTTCGGGGCCGGGAATCAGGATCTGCACATTGCCGGCGAATCCGGTGCGGCTTCCGGTCAACTGCATGCGTCCACGACGCAGCTGCGCCTCATACCGCGGCTTCGCCGCCGCATCACCAAAGCGCGCATAGACTTCTTCGCCCAGTTGCAGGGCACGGGTGCGTTCCTCTCGCGTGAGCGTATTCCAATAGCGTTCCCGCATGCCGAGGAATCCCGCATAAGCGCGCTCCGCCGCCAGGTCCATCCACGCGTAAGCAAGCGGACGATCCTGGGGCGTGCCCTCGCCGTTCCAGAGCATCTCCGCCACCATGCCCTGCGATGGCTTGTCGGCATAAAAACTGGCACGCCGGAAGAAGCGCAGCGCGTCCTCATGACGCTTTTCCTTGTAAGCCTCCATGCCCAGCAGACGGTATTTCATGTCCGGGTGGTGGGTCAGGAATCCCGCGCTGATCAACAAGGAATCCGACGTCGGATCCGGCGGTGGCTTGTCGTCCTTGGCCTGCGCAACCGACGCAGCAACAGACAAGAGTAGGAGTAGCCACCAACGCGTGCCGATCATCTTGACGTCCCTGGAGAGTGTGGATCTCCCGACATGCTACCGCACCCCATCGGTGACCTGATCCCAACCTATGGCCTATGTCACGCACGCCACCGGACTTGCACCCGCCGCTCTCCAGAATGCAGCAAGCAGGGGGTTGGAAGGTTTCCCGGTTCCACCTCCGCTAGAATGGCGGCCCAACGGAAGCCCCCATGCACGGCCTCAATCCCCCACAACGCGCTGCCGTCCTTCACAGCCAGGGCCCCCTGCTGGTGCTCGCGGGCGCGGGCAGCGGCAAGACCCGCGTGATCGTGGAAAAGATCGCCCACCTGATCGGTGCCGGGCATTTCCCCGCCAAGCGCATCGCTGCCATCACCTTCACCAACAAGTCGGCGAAGGAAATGCGCGAGCGCGTGGCCAAGCGGATCAAGGGCGACGCGGCCGAAGGCCTGACCATCTGCACGTTCCACGCGCTGGGATTGAAGTTCCTGCAGATCGAGCACGCCGCCGTGGGCCTGAAGCGCGGCTTCTCCATCTTCGACGCCGACGACGCCACCGCGCAGGTCAAGGACCTGATGTACGGCGCCAAGCCCGACGACATCGAGATGGCCAAGAACCTGATCTCGCGCGCGAAGAACGCCGGCCTGTCGCCCGAAGAAGCGCTCGCCGAAGCCCGCAGCAACCGCGAGAAGGAAGCCGCGCTGCTGTACCAGCGCTACCAGGCGCGGCTGACCACCTTCAATGCGGTCGACTTCGACGACCTGATCCGCTTGCCGGTGCAGGTGCTGGAGAACAATCCCGACATCGTGGCGGCGTGGCGCGAACGCATCGGCTACCTGCTGGTGGACGAATGCCAGGACACCAACGATGCGCAGTACCGCCTGTTGAAGGCGATCGCCGGCGAGCGCGGCGACTTCACCTGCGTGGGCGACGACGACCAGAGCATCTATGCATGGCGTGGCGCCAACCCGGACAACCTGCTGCAGATGGCGAAGGACTACCCGAAGCTGCAGATCATCAAGCTGGAACAGAACTACCGTTGCAGCAACCGCGTGCTGCGTGCCGCCAATGCGTTGATCGCCAACAATCCGCACGAGCACCCGAAGAAGCTGTGGAGCGACCAGGCCGATGGTGACCGCATCCGCGTGTGGGAGTGCCGCGACAACGACCACGAGGCGGAAAAGGTTGCCGCCGAGATCTCCTTCCTGCAGGCGGCCCGCGGCGCGGCGTGGAGCGACTTCTGCATCCTGTTCCGCGGCAACCACCAGTCGCGGCCGCTGGAAAAGGCGATGCAGCTGCTGCGCATTCCCTACCATCTGACCGGTGGCACCGCGTTCCTGGAACGCCAGGAAGTGAAGGACGCGCTGTCGTGGCTGCGCCTGCTGGTCAATCCGGATGACGATGCCGCCTTCCTGCGCGCGGTGCAGTCGCCCAAGCGCGAAGTCGGTGCCACGTCGCTGGCCAAGCTGGCCGAGATGGCGCAGCACGCGCACCTGCCGATGTCGCGCGCCGCCGAATCGATGGGCGCACTGAAGGCGTTGCCACCGCGCGCGGCCAACGGCCTCAGCGCCTTCGTCGACATCGTGCGCGACCTGCGCCAGCACGCGGAAACCCTCCCGCCGGCCGACCTGGTGCGTCGCCTGAGCGAGCGCTCCGGGCTGCTGGCCGACCTGCGCGCGCAGTGCAAGGACGAAGCCTCGTTCCAGCGCCGTCGCGCCAACCTGGACGAACTGGCGGACTGGTTCGAAGGCGGCCCGCGCGGCAGCTCGGCGGGCGACCTCGCCGCGCAGCTGGCCCTGCTTTCGCGCAACGACAAGGATGATGGAGGCAACCAGGTGCGGTTGATGAGCCTGCATGCGGCCAAGGGATTGGAGTTCCGTTACGTCTTCATCATCGGCTGCGAAGACGGCACGCTGCCGCACGAGACCAGCGTGGAGGAAGGCAACCTGCAGGAAGAGCGCCGGCTGATGTACGTGGGCATCACCCGGGCGAAGGAAGCGTTGTGGCTCAGCCACAACCGCGAGACGCGGCGCTTCGGCGAACGCATGCGACTGCAGCCCAGCCGTTTCATCGACGAACTCCCGGCCGACGAACTGCAGCGCGACGGTGCGGATCCGGTGGCGGACGCCGAACGCAAGAAGGAGCGCGCCAGCGCAGGGCTGGCGGCGATCCAGGCGCTGTTCGACTGACACGCCTCCCGGGGGCGTAAGCTCCGTCACAGGCCGCCAACCACGGACACCGCATGGATACCGCTCCCTCGCTTTCCCGCATCGGCCAGATTGCGATCACGGTCAGCAGCGTCGACGTGGCGCTCGCCTTCTACCGCGATGCGCTGGGGCTGGAATTCCTGTTCCAGGCCGGGCCGGATCTGGCGTTCTTGGATGCCGGCGGCACCCGTCTGATGCTGACCACGCCGCAAGGCGCAGGTACCGTTGGCGCGAACTCGGTGCTCTACTTCAAGGTGAGCGACATCGCCACCGTGCAGGCCGCGCTGGTCGCCCGTGGCGCACGCGAGGAGCGGCCGCCACAGCTGGCCGCGCGGATGCCCGACCATGAACTCTGGATCGGTTTCCTGCGTGACCCGGACAACAACCTGGTCGGTCTGATGGAAGAGAAGCGCTGACGCGCCCGGGGCGCGCTCATCGAAGCAGCGCGGAGGGTTCGCGGGCGGGTTCGACGCCGACGTTAGCGCTGACCGCCCTTGCCTGCAATCGAGCGACGAAGGCATTCACATGAGCACGCTCTCTCATTTCTCCCTCACCCGATGATGCGATCGATGCGAAAGTACGAATGTGAACTGCAGGGAGGAACACATGGATAGAGCGGGCAATGCGCGATTCACCCTGCTGGCGTCGTACAACCAGTGGATGAACCGACGCCTCTACGATGCGGCGGCAACGCTGTCCCACGATGCATTGGTGGCGGATCGCGGTGCGTTCTTCGGGTCCATCCTCGCCACGCTCAACCACCTGGTGGTGACGGACACCATCTGGCTCAAGCGATTTGCCACTGCGTCGGATGCTACCGCCGTGCTTGCTGCGCTGGAAGACACGCCGATGCCGTCGGCATTGGATGGCATACTCTATCCGGAGCTTCCGCCCTTGCGCGAACGCCGCGAATGGCTGGACGGGCTGATCCTGCGATGGGTGGAAAAGCTCACGCCTGCGGAGTTGTCAGCCCGCCTGACGTACCTCAACACGAAGGGTACGGCCTTCGTGCGCAGCGTCGAGGGATTGCTCACGCACCTGTTCAATCACCAGACCCACCATCGCGGACAGGTCACCACGCTGCTGTCGCAGGCGGGCGTGGACGTCGGCGTGACCGACCTGCTGATGCTGGTGCCGGACGAAAGCGGACGCTGAGGCTCAGTTATCGCGCGTGCTGAGCAGGTGTTCCACCTGTTCGCGCAACGCGGCGACCTCGGCTTCCAGCGTAGTGATGCGCGTTTCCATTTCAGCAGTCGCCGGCTCGCCCGACGGAGATGCAGGCAGCCGCGCCGCGATCGCAGCCACGTCCACCGGGCCAGCGAGCAGGTGCATGTAACGGTCTTCACGCTGGCCGGGGCCGCGCGGGATCTGCACGACCAGTGCAGGCACGCGCTGGATCAGGCGATCGAGATGGTGGCGCACGTCGTCCGCGTCGGCGAACTTGAACAGCCGCTCGCTGCGTGCCAGCAGTTCATGCACGGTCTGCGCGCCGCGCAGCAGCAGCAGTCCCAGCAACACCACCTGCTGCTGGGGCAGGCTGAAGAACGCGGCGGTGCGGTGCTCGTAGCGTTCGGCGCGCGACGAGAACACCTGCCGCGCCAGTCCACGCTGTTCCAGCTGCCTCAAGGCATGGTTCACCGCGCCGGTGTCCAGCGCCATCACCGGCTCGCGCGCGGTCTTCTGGTTGGCTGCGGTCTGCGCCGCGTTCACGGTCAGCGGGTAGGTCTCCGGCGTGGTCGCTTCCTTCTCGATCAGGCAGCCCAGCAGGCGCGCCTCGGCGGTGTTCAGCAGGGGCAGCGCGGCCGTGTCGTCTTGGGTATCCATGCGGAGGGAAGCCAGGGGAGCAGGGGCGCGCAGGATACTACGTGTGCCCTCCCCGCCGGCTGGGCTGACATGCCCGGGCAACAGGCGTCGGCTAGAATCACGGCACACCGAAAGATGGATGTCCGATGCGCGTTTCCCTGCTTGCCGCCTGCCTGGCGGCGTCCCTGCTGACCCTTTCCGCCTGCAAGCGCACCGAGCCGGCCGCCGCACCCGACACGGCCGCGACGGCGGCCACGCCGGCAAGTGCCTCCACCACCCACGACAACCTCAACGCGGTGGCATGGGTGCAGACTTCGGTGGAATACCGCGCGCTGACCACGCAGACCTTCCGCGCCGCCGCCGACCATCTGGATGCCGCGCTGAAGGAAAAGAACTGGGACGCCCTGGTGCCCGACGAACGCGGCAATGCCGCCACCGGGCTGAAGCCCGCCGTGGTGATGGACGTGGACGAGACCGTGCTGGACAACTCGCCGTACCAGGCGCGCCTGATCCGCGACGGCAAGGAATACGACGAGATCAGCTGGGACCAGTGGGTCGCCGAGAAGAAGGCCAAGCCGCTGCCGGGCGTGGTGGACTTCGCCAAGGCCGCGGCCGAGAAGGGCGTGACCATCCTGTACATCTCCAACCGTGCGGTGCACCTGAAGGAAGCGACACTGGCCAACCTGCGCGACGCAGGCCTGCCGGTGGCCGACGACAGCGTGTTTCTGGGCCTGGGCACGGTGCTGCAGGGCTGCGAGCAGAACGGCTCCGAGAAGAACTGCCGCCGCCGCCTGGCGGGGCAGCAGTACCGCGTGCTGATGCAGTTCGGCGACCAGATTGGCGACTTCGTCCAGGTGGAGGCCAACACGCGCGAAGGTCGCCAGGCCTTGTTCGACGAATACGACGACTGGTTCGGCGAGCGCTGGTGGATGCTGCCCAACCCGACCTACGGCTCGTGGGAGCCCGCGCTGTTCAACAACGCCTGGGACCAGCCCGCCGCCGCGCGCAGCCAGGCCAAGCGCGACGCGCTGGACTACGCGCCGTGAGCCTGGGGCCGGTCGCTCTCACGCCGCGCGAGCGCCTGATCTTCGCGCTGGACGCGCCGTCAGGCGCGGACGCGCTGGCGTGGGTGGACCGGCTGGGCGATGCGGTGCAGTTCTACAAGATCGGCATGGAGCTGCTGGCCAGCGGCGATTACTTCACCGTGCTGGATGAGCTGGCCCGCCGCGACAAGCGCGTGTTCGTGGACCTGAAGTTCTTCGACATTCCTGCCACCGTGGCCGGCGTGATCCGCGGCCTGTCGCGCTGGCCGGTGACCTACGCGACCATCCACGGCTGGCACGCCGGGATGATGGAAGCTGCCGCCGCCGCACGCGGTGGCGACCTGCGCCTGCTGGCGGTGACCGTGCTGACCTCGATGGACGGCGACGATCTGCGCGCAATGGGCATCAACAGTGCGGAACCGGCTGACATCGTCGTGCAACGCGCGCTGGCCGCCCAGGCCGCCGGCATCGATGGCGTGATCTGCTCGGGGCAGGAGGCGGGGATCATCCGCGCCGCCGCCGGTGCCGGCTTCTCCATTGTCTGTCCCGGCATCCGCCCCGGCGGCCCGGTCGGCGACGACCAGAAGCGCACGGTCGGCGTGGCGCAGGCCTTCGCATTGGGGGCCGATGCCATCGTGGTCGGCCGCCCGATCAGCCAGGCGGCCGACCCGCGCGCAGCGGCCGAGGCGATCCAGGCCGAGATCCGTGCATCATTCAAGTAAAATCAAATACTTGGGCCGATCTATTTCAGGTATTGCCTTAGCTTCGGGGCACAGGTAGGCTGTGCGCATCCGGTCTCTGGCCGGAGATGTGCCACAACACTTCGTCCTCCGGCTTCGGCCGGACTTCAGGAGGCCCGCTACATTCGAAAGAATGCACGGCCTCCTTTTTTATGGCCGGCGGACCACCCCGAGTTGCGACGTCCGTACTTGCTGCCCGGCCCGGCGAGCCGCGAAGATGCGGGGCGACTGGGGAGTCACCACCACATGCTGCCGATGCCGTCCGGATTCTCGCTGCGGGTCCTCGCCGCGCCCTTGCTGGCCGGCGCGCTGCTGGCCGGCTGCAAGGACGCGCCGGAAGAACTGGCCGGCGCCGCCAGCGAGCCCGCCGCCGCTGTCCGCCAACTGGCCGGCCACCTGCAGCGCAACGACCTGGCCGCCTATGTGCGCGACGCCGTGCCGCCCGACCTGCATGCGCCGCTGGAAACCGCCTGGCGTGACGGCCACAGCCGCTGGCCGCTGACCGAGCTGCCGCTGGACGACCAGCTGGTGCCGATGCTGGCCGCCCTGGCGCGGAAGGATTCGGAAAAGACCCTGCAACGCAGCTTCGAACGCCAGTTCGCCCGCCAGGACCGCGACCTGAAGGAAGCCGCGCGCACGCTGGGCCTGTTCGGCGTGCAATACGTGAAGAACGAGGGCGACTACACGCCCGAGGAACGCGATCACTACGCGCAGGTCATCACCGCGCTGGGCGAGTGGGCGCAGCGCGCGCCGCTGGGCGACCCGGCGCTGGCCCGCACCACCCTCGCCCGCATGGCCAAAGCCACGCGCGCCAGCGGCATCACCAGTGACGAGGCCCTGCGCGAAGCGGGCATGACCGGCAGCCTGCGACGGCTCGCGCCAGTGTTCGCCGAAGCCAAGGCCACCTTCACCCGTTACGGCCTGCCGCTGGACGCCGCGTTCGCCGACCTGCGTACCGGACTGGTCGAGCAGAAGGGCAATATCGCGACGGTCCGCATCCACTACCCGCTGGGCGAGCGCCGGATCGACACCGTCGTCACGCTGGAGCGCCGCAGCGGTAACTGGTATCTGCGGGACACGCTGAAACATGCCGAGACCATCCTGGCGCAAGCGCCCATCGCCGCGCCTCCAACGGCCCCCGAAAGCCCGCCACCCGCTGCGCCGCGCCAAGACACGCTGGAGCCGTGAGCGCCCGCCATCCCGCAGGCCGTCGCCTTGCCTGGGTGGCAGTGATGCTCTGCCTGCCTGCCGCGCTTCCCGGCATGGCGCATCCCGGCGGCCTGGACAAGACGGGCTGCCACCACAACCGCACGACGGGGGACTACCACTGTCACCGGAAGGTCACGCCGGCACCCTCGCCGGCGGCGCAGAAAAGCCGGTCTTCGCTGGCCCCTGACGCACCCGAGCCGCGCGATCGGCCGTTCGGGGGTCCGGTCTTCCGCAACTGCGATGCGGCGCGTGCCGCCGGCGCCGCGCCCGTCCGCAGGGGCGACCCCGGCTACGGACCCCACCTGGACCGCGACAACGACGGCGTGGGGTGCGAGCCCTACCGGGGACGCTGACGCCGGCGTGGGCCAGCCGGGATTGGAACCGCTTCCCAGCCCGGCACAGCGCTGGGCCATAATGCGGCCGATGCCTGAACAGAATTCCCTACCGTTCCCGGACGGCCAGACGCCCCCACCGCCGGAAGCGCAGAAGCCGGCGCCCCGGGCGACGCCCGGACCGGACGCCGCGGGCGACACGCCGGCGCCTGCCGCCGCGCAGACGCTGCCGGTGCCCATGGCCCCGCCCGTGCGCCAGCCACGCCGCCCCCTGTGGGCGCGCCTGATGAGCAAGCTGGCCGATCCCTGGCTGGCGCTGAACATCGAACCCGAGGTGCCGGCCGAACTGCTCGACGGCCGTCCGGTGTGCTACGTGCTGGAAGACTACGGCCTGTCCAACGCCCTGATCCTGGACCGCGCCTGCCGCGATGCCGGCCTGCCTTCGCCGCTGGTGCCGCTGCCGGTGCCCGGCAATCCGCTGGGCCGCAAGCGCGCCTACGTGGCATTGTCGCGCCGCAACGCCAGCACGCTGATCCCCGACCAGATCAGCGCCAAGACGCATTCGGGTTCCCTGGCCCGCCTGCTGGAGGCGCACCGCGCCAGTCCGGCCCTGGACGTGCAGCTGGTGCCGGTGTCGATCTTCGTCGGGCGCGCGCCGGACAAGCAGAGTGGCTGGTTCTCGGTGCTGTTCTCCGAAAACTGGGCCATCGTCGGCCGCTTCCGCCGCCTGCTGGCCATCCTGTTGAACGGCCGCGGCACCATCGTGCGGTTCGCACCCCCGGTGTCGCTGCGCGGCACGGTCGATGAAGGCCTGGAGCCGGAACGCACCGTCCGCAAGCTGTCGCGCGTGCTGCGCACGCACTTCCACCGCATCCGCGAAGCCGTCATCGGCCCCGACCTGTCCACGCGCCGCCTGCTGGTCGACCAGGTGCTCGCCGCCGAGCCGGTGAAGGAAGCCATCGCCGAGCAGGCCAGGCGTGACAAGTCCAAGCCCGAGGACGCGTGGAAGAAAGCCCATGCCTATGCCTGGGAGATCGCCGCCGACTATTCCAACCCGGTCGTGCGCTCGGCCAGTTTTTTGCTGAGCCATGTGTGGAACCAGATCTACGACGGTGTGCTGGTCCACCACCTGGACAAGTTCAAGGAAGCCGCGCCCGGCCACGAAGTGGTCTACGTGCCCTGCCACCGCAGCCACATGGACTACCTGCTGCTGTCGTACCTGCTGTACGAGCGCGGCATCGTGCCGCCGCACATCGCCGCGGGCATCAACCTCAACCTGCCGGTGGTCGGCACGTTGCTGCGCAAGGGCGGTGCGTTCTTCATGCGCCGCAGCTTCCGCGGCAATCCGCTGTATTCGGCCGTGTTCACCGAGTACGTCGCGCAGCTGGTCTCCGGCGGCTACTCGCTTGAATACTTCATCGAGGGCGGGCGCTCGCGCACCGGCCGCCTGCTGGCGCCGAAGGGCGGCATGATCTCGATGACGGTGCGCGCGTTCCTGCGCCAGCCGCGCAAGCCGGTGCTGTTCCAGCCGGTCTACATCGGCTACGAGAAGTTGCTGGAAGGCAACAGCTACCTGGACGAACTGAGCGGGCGGCCGAAGGAGAAGGAATCCATCTGGGCCGTGCTGTGGGGCATCCCCAAGGTGCTGCGACAGAACTATGGCCAGGTCGTCGTGAACTTCGGCGAGCCCATCCCGCTGAACGAAGCGCTGGCGCAGCACGCGCCGGAATGGGACGGCACGCCGGTTGGCGAAGAAGAAAAGCCCGCGTGGCTGTCGGATACCGTCGATGCGCTGGCGCAGCAGATCCACGTGAACATCAACCGCGCCGCCGACGTGAATCCGATCAACCTGTTGGCGCTGGCACTGCTGTCCACGCCCAAGCATGCGATGGGCGAATCGGACCTGATCGCACAGATCGAACTGTCGAAGAAGGTGCTGGCCGAACTGCCGTACTCCGACCGCGTCACCGTCACCCCGCACACGCCGGAACGCATCATCGGCCATGGCGAGGAAATCAACATGCTGCAGCGGATCAAGCATCCGCTGGGCGACGTGCTCAGCGTGGACGGCGACACCGCCGTGCTGATGAGCTACTACCGCAACAACGTACTGCACCTGTTCACCGCGTCGGCCTGGGTCGCGTGCTGCTTCCAGAACAACCGCCGCATGAGCCGCGCCGGCGTGCTGCGCCTGGGCCGCGGGCTGTATCCGTTCCTGCAGGCGGAGCTGTTCCTGCCGTGGACCGAGGACGAGTTCGCCGAGCGCATGGACCGCACCATCGAGGTGTTCATCCGCGAAGGCCTGCTGCAGCAGGTCAACGACGACGATGGCGGCATCCTGGCGCGCAGCGCGGGGCAGACCGACGAAGTGTTCCGCCTGCGCGCGATCGGCCATTCGCTGCAGCAGGCGTTCGAGCGCTACTACATCGCCATCTCGGTGCTGGTGAAGAACGGTCCCGGCACGCTGGGTGCCGCGGAGCTGGAGAGCCTCTGCCAGCAGGCGGCACAGCGCCTGAGCCTGCTGTACGCACCGGCCGCGCCGGAGTTCTTCGATCGCACGCTGTTCCGGGGCTTCATCCAGAAACTGCGCGAGCTGAAACTGGTCTGGCCGGACGAGAACAGCAAGCTGCTGTTCGACGAACGCCTGGATGCCTGGGCACGCGATGCCAAGGCGATCCTCGGGCGCGAACTGCGCCACACCATCGAGAAGGTCAGCCCGGAAGCCGCCAAGCCCGAGCAGGACACCACGCCGCAGGAATGACCGGCCTCAGTCGGCCACGTTGAAGGTGCGGGTCAGCCACGCCTTCGCCGGCGGCGCGCGTAGCGGTTCGCGCACCAGGCGATGCAGGGGCGAGCCGCATTCGGACAGATGCGGCTCGTCTTCCAGCACCAGCACCATCCGCAGCAGATCGACGCCGCCGGGCAGGATGGCCGGCGGCAGGTATTCGCGGAACCCGTAGTGCTCGAACACGCCGTGCAGGAACGGCTCGCAGGCCAGCAGGCAGAACTGGATGCGCGCTTCCTGCGCCCAGCGGTAGGCTTCGTCCATCAGGCGGTCGACGACCGGCTTGCTGCGCTGGTCGGCCTGCACCGCGAAACGCGTGCCCACCGCCACCTGTGGCAATGACCACGCGCGCGCGAAAGGATCGATCTGGAACAGGTGGCCGTATTCCACCTGCACCGCCGGCGAGCCGAAATCGTGCAGCCGCAGGGTGGCGATGGCCTGCGCGCCCGCTTCCACCACCACCGTGGTGCCGCAGCCGTCCAGCCCGTCGGCCACGCGCTTGCTGCGGTCGCTGTACTGGCCACCCTGTTCGTGGAAATACACCTCGCGGCGCAGGCGCTGCACGTCGCCCAGGCTCTCGCCGGGACCGATGCGGCGCACCCGCAGTCCGAGGCCTTCGACGGCGCGCTCGGAAGACGCGGCGACGGCCGCAGCGTCGCGCGGCGACAACGGTGTCCGCTGGATCATCGGTTTGCCCTGCTCCATGCCGCTACCTCACCGTGCAGGCACCCGCGCCCACGGCAGATCGAGTTGGGAGCCGCGGCGCCGGCAGGACGGCATGCGGTCGTCGTAGGGGAATCCCCCACAGCCAGGAACGAAGCAAACATCGGGCCAACCCGGGAAACGCGGCTGGACCCGCCCTGACACGCGGTTTCAGCCGCCGGACGGAGCGAAATCGGGGCCGAACGGAGGGTGCGGCGTCATGGCCGGTCGTGCGCGACGCCGACGGGTGACGTGCTGCGTCAGATTTCGTCTGCACGGGAACGGCGCGCCACCCTCGTCCGCACCGGAGGACGCGTGCGGACCCGTCGCTATACTCGCCACGGCGGCAGGGGGGGCCAGCCGCCTTGGAATTTCATTTCAACAGGGGAACTCAATGCGTCTGAACCATCTGGCCCGCATGGCGACATGCGTGGCGATGCTTGTCCTGCTTGCGGGCTGTGCGCCCAAGTCCTACTCCGTGCGCCACCCGGTGCCGTCGGAAAACCTGGTCTTCGGCACTGCACCGCCGGCGACCGCCATCACGCTGGTGGACGCCCGCGCGCCAAGCGATCGCGTCTTCTCCAGCGGCGTCCTGCCTGCCTCACTCACGGTGGAGGGCGCACCGCTCGACCCCACTGGCTATCTGGCCAGGAACCTGCAGGCAGAGCTGGTATCGCGGGGCCTGCAGACCCAGGTCGGCAATGCCGGTGACGCGCTGCCGAAGCTGGAAATGACCACCTTCCGCGTGCAGAACCACCGCGCCAACGGATTCAGCCCGTTCGTCACCCTGACATTCCTCGGCGGCGACCTGGTCACCCCCGCGGGCAAGCAGCGCCTGGGCGTGTTCGTGAAGCGCGGCAAGGTGCCGGTGTGGAGCTTCGATGAAGTCATCGAGCCCACCTTCAACCAGCCCCTGTCGCTGGCGACCAAGGAACTGGCCGCGAAGATCGCCGCCCGCCTGCATGGCGCGCGCAGCAGCGACGCGGACGTGGACCGCCTGACCGCGAAGATCGCCACGCGCGGTGATGACAGCTATCTCGACGTCTACGCCCTGGGGTTCACCAACAATCCAAAAGCTGTCGCTCCGCTTGCCGGCCTGGCACGCGACCCCGACGAATACGTCCGCCTGGCGGCCATTTCATCGCTGGGCACGCTGGGCGCGAACGACCAGCTGGACCTGCTGAAGTCCATCTACCGTGACGGCAACCTGTGGCAGGACCGCGCCATGGCGCTCAAGGCCATCGGCGACCTGGACTCCACCGAGGCAGACGCCTTCCTGGCGGAGCAGCAGGCGGCACTGCAGGCGAAGACCGGCGACAAGGAAGCCGACTGGACGCTGCAGATCGTGCGCCTCTACCTGTAAACCGCGGCTTGCCGTTCACGATGGCCCGCCCCGGCGGGCCATCGTGCTGTCCGGCTCAGGCCGGCTCGTCGGGGATCAGCGCGCTTTCCAGCCGCGAGATGCAGTCCTTCAGCCACAGCTTGCGCTTTTTCAAGCGCTTGATGGCCACCTCGTCGGCGTCCAGGTCGGCGACCAGGCGCGCGATGGCCTCGTCCAGCTCGCGGTGTTCGAGCTTGAGTTCCGCGACCTTCTGGCTGACTTCGGCGGGGTTGGTGGTGTCCACCCGTCCAGCGTACACCGGGCGCGGCGAGGCCGTCATCGCGACGGGCCGGTACAATGCCGGACCTATGAATGCCGTCCTTCCCCTGCCCGACCCGATCCTCCGCCGCGCCCCCGCCGACCCGCGCCGCGTCCAGCACGAGCACGCCAAGCTGGCCAAACGCCTGCGCCGCCAGGTGGGCCAGGCGATCGCCGACTTCGGCATGATCGAGGAAGGCGACAAGGTGATGGTCTGCCTGTCCGGCGGCAAGGACAGCTACACGATGCTGGACATCCTGCTGCAGCTGCAGAAGAAGGCGCCGGTCCGCTTCGAGCTGGTGGCGGTCAACCTGGACCAGAAGCAGCCGGATTTTCCCGAGCACGTGCTGCCGGCGTACCTGGAGCGCGTGGGCGTGCCGTTCCACATCATCGAGCAGGACACGTATTCGGTGGTCAGCCGGGTGATTCCCGAGGGCAAGACCATGTGCTCGCTGTGCTCGCGCCTGCGCCGCGGCGCGCTCTACAGCTACGCCGAGGAGAACGGCTTCACCAAGATCGCATTGGGCCATCACCGCGACGACCTGGTGGCGACGTTCTTCCTGAACATGTTCTTCCACGCCAAGCTCTCGGGCATGCCGCCCAAGCTGCTGTCCGACAACGGCAAGCACGTGGTGATCCGTCCGCTGGCCTACGTGCGCGAAGACGACATCACGGCGTATGCGCAGGCGCGCGAGTTCCCCATCATTCCGTGCAACCTGTGCGGCAGCCAGGAAAACCTGCAGCGCAAGCAGGTGAAGAAGATGATGGATGCGTGGGAACGTGAAACACCCGGCCGCATCGAGACCATCGCGCGCTCACTCGGCGACATCCGCCCGTCGCAGCTGAGCGATCCGACGCTGTTCGATTTCCGTTCGCTGGGCCACCGCGACGGCGCCGCCTTGCCCGATGCGCAGGCATGGCTGGCGGGCGAACCGCACGGCGACGCCAGCCCCACGCACGACTGACCCATCCCCCCGCGGCGGCCCGGCCTTGCGCCGGGCCCGTCGCACCTCTGCCCCACTTTTCCGGATATTCGATGTTCTTTCGCAACCTGACGCTGTTCCGCTTCCCCACGACGCTGGATTTCTCCCAACTCGACGAACTGCTGCCCGAGGCCGTGCTCAAGCCGGTCGGTCCGCTCGAACTGTCTTCGCGCGGCTTCATCTCGCCGTTCGGCCGCGGCGAAGAGGCGCTGTCCCACCGCATCAACGATGCCATCTGGCTGAGCGTCGGTGGCGAGGACAAGATCCTGCCGGGCGCGGTGGTCAACGACCTGCTGCAGAAGAAACTGCAGGAAATCGAGGCGAAGGAAGGCCGCAAGCCCGGCGGCAAGACCCGCAAGCGGCTGAAGGACGACCTGCTGCATGAACTGCTGCCGCGCGCCTTCGTCAAACCGTCGCGTACCGATGCGCTGATCGACCTGGAGCATGGCTTCATCGCCGTGGATGCCTCCTCGCGCAAGACCGGCGAGAACGTGGTGTCGGAAGTGCGCCGCGCGCTGGGCAGCTTCCCGGCCCTGCCGCTGAATGCCGAAGTCGCACCGCGCAACGTGCTGACCGCCTGGATCGCCGGCGAGCCGTTGCCCGAGGGGCTGTCGCTGGGCGAGGAGTGCGAGCTGAAGGACGCGATGGACGGCGGCGCGGTGGTGAAGTGCCAGAACCAGGACCTGCAGAGTGACGAGATCACCAAGCATCTGGAGGCCGGCAAGCAGGTCACCAAGCTGGCGCTGGTGCTGGATGACCACGTGTCATTCGTGCTGGGCGAAGACCTGATCGTGCGCAAGCTGAAGTTCCTCGATGGCGCGGTTGACCAGCTGGAAAACACCGAGCACGACGACCTGCGCGCCGAACTGGATGCCCGCTTCGCGCTGATGGCCGGCGAGGTGAAGCGGCTGTTCCTGGTGCTGGAAAACGCGCTGAAGCTCAGCAAGGCCGACGCGTAGGCCACGGGCGAGGTCTGCGGAATCCGCGTTTTGCCCTTACCATCGATGCCATGACCGGCCTGTTCCGTCGCCTGATCGCCCCCGCCCCGCGTGGCATCGAGCGCGACACGGTGACGCTGCCACTCGCCAATGGCGACACCATCGACGTTCAGCGCGTGCGCGACCCGCGCGCCAAGCGCTTGAAGCTGAGCGTCGATGAACGTGGCGCACGGCTGACGCTGCCGCTGCGCGCCAGCCTGGTGTCGGGCGAGCGCTTCCTGCACCAGCATCGGGACTGGCTGGCCGCGCAGCTCGCGAAGCAGCAGCCCGAAGACGACAGCCCGCAGGCATGGGTGCCGGGTGATACCGCGCACTTGCCCCTGCGCGGCGAATCCGTGCCACTGCACTGGCACGAGGGGCGTTTCACCCGTGTTGAACGGCTCGACGACGGGATCCATTTCCATCGGCCCGCGCGGGCGACACCCGCCACCCTGCGACGTGCCCTGCGTGCGTTCTACGAGGCCGAGGCACGGGCGGACATCGGCCACTGGCTGCCCGGCTATCTGGCGACGCTGCCGCGTGCGCCGCGCCAGATCCGGCTGAAGGTGATGTCCTCGCAATGGGGGTCGCTGAGTCCGGATGGCACGTTGTCCCTGGACCTCGCACTGGTGCTAGGACGCCCCTCCGCCTTCGAATACGTGCTGGTCCACGAACTGTGCCACCTGCTGCAGGCCAACCATTCCCCTGCCTTCTGGCGCGAAGTGGAGCAGCGCTTCCCGGCCTGGCGCGATGAGCGCGGCTATTTCCATGCCGAAGGCCGGCGCCTGAAAGCCCGTCTGCACCGGCTGCTCGCCAACGCCTGACTTCCGCAGGCCGCACACCACCGACGGCGCGGGCATGTCCCGTTTGTGATCGTCATCACGAAACTGATTGTGAACTTCGCCCTCTTGCCCGTCGCTGGTCGTCCAGACGATGGACGGGGCGGATCACTTTCCAGAGAGCATCGATGACACGTCCTGCGCTGCGCCCTGCCGTCTCCGATCCCACTCCTGCACCCTCGCCGTCCACCGTCCCGCTGACGCGCTTCATGCTGTATGCGCCGGACACGGCGGAGAACGCCGCCACCATCGCGGCGCGCCGTGCACTGATGAGTCGAAAGGGCGTCGCGGTGGACGAAATGAACCAGCGCGCCAGGCTCCGGCGCGAACAGGCATCCCGTCTCCGCCGGGTACGCTGGCCCCAGCTGGTCCTGGCATCCGCGCTGGTCGGGGGGATCGGGACGGCCTGGTGGGGCAGCCAACAACAGTCGCAGGTGGTGTTGCTGGGCGGCTATGCCATGGCCGGTATCGCCGTGGTGGCGCTGATCGCACGCATAGCCAGGCAGCCCGCGCTTTCCCGCCGGCCGCTGGAACACGACTACCTGCCCGACGAGCACCTCGCCACGGCCGATGACATCGCCCTGCTGCGCCGCCTGGCGCAGGCCGACAAGGAAATCGAGATCGCGATCGCCGCGTGGTGGCGTGATGCCAACCCGATCCGCAAGGGCGATGTGCGGCTGGCGCTGGACGTGCAGCGCGCGAAGCTGGGTTGAGGCTCAGTCCCGCAGGAAATCCGCGACCACGGCGGCGACGGTGGCGGGATCCTCCATGTGCAGGTGGTGGGTGCCGGCGATGACATGCAGGCGGCCATCGGGCAGCAGCTGCGCACGCTGCGTGCGCAGGGGCTCCGGGAAGTAGGCCTGCGGCGGATCGGCGTAGACCACGGTGGTGGGGCATGCGATCGCCGCCACCAGCTGGCTGAGCTGCGCTTCGCCCAGCCGCTGCGGCGTGGGCAGGGTCAGGCGGGGATCGCTGCTCCAGACATAACCACCGGGGACCTGTCGCACGCCCCGCTCGACCAGCAGCCGCGCCGCCGCTTCGCTCAACTGGTTCGCCTGCATGCGTGCCCGCACGGGTGCAGCAAGGTCGGGGAACACGCGCAACTGCTTGCCGCGCAGCGCGCGCGCCGCGGCGATGGCTTCACGCCAGCGATCGGCCGTGCGTTCGACGGTTTCGGCCAGGCCGCCCAATGCTTCGATGGCGACCAGCTTGCGCACCCGCTGCGGCACGGACGCCGCCACCAGGCTGGCGATGCCGGCGCCCATCGAATGGCCCAGCAGACAGAACGTGTCCCAACCCAGCGCATCGGCGACGTCCAGCACGGCATTGACCGCCACCCCGCTGGTGTACTCGGCGCCGGGTGCCAGATGTGCGCTATGGCCATGCCCCGGCAGGTCGGGAGCGACCACCTGCACGCCGGGAAGGTGGTCCGCCAGCGGAACGAAACTGGCGGCATTGTCCAGCCAGCCATGCAGCGCGATCACGCGCACGCCGTCTCCGTCGCCGCCCCGCAGGCCGGCGACGCGGCCAATGGGGGTTTCCACGTCAAACTCGTGCAGGGTCACGCCTGGTCCCCGGCGTGGTGCAGAGCCAGTGCGGCCAGCGCCTCCGCATGCATCGCGCCGTCGTTGAGACAGGGGATGTAGCGCAGTTGGCCGCCGGCGTGGGCGAATTCCTCGGCAAACCCGATGCCCACTTCCTCAAGCGTTTCCAGGCAGTCCACGGCAAAGCCCGGGCACACCACGTCGACCTTGCGCACGCCGCGCGCGGCCAGTTCCCGCAGCGTCACGTCGGTGGCGGGTTCCAGCCAGCGCTCCTTGCCGAAGCGGGACTGGTAGGTGAGCGTCCATTCGTCATCGCGCAGTCCCAGCAGGCCCACGATGGCGCGGGTGCTCGCCTCGCAGCGCTGGGGATACGGATCGCCGTTGCGCGCCAGCCGTTGCGGCAGGCCGTGATAGGAGAACAGAAGGTGCTCGCCCGCGCCGTGCGTTGCGCGCCAGTCGCGGATCGACCCCACCACCGCCGCCAGCCAGCCGGCATCGGTGGAATAGTCCTCGATGAAACGCACATCCAGACCCGCCGCTTCGCGCGTGACCACATCACGCACGGATTCGGTAGTGGTGGTGGAGTACTGCGGATATAGCGGCAATACGACCACGCGCCGCACGCCCTCGGCGCGCAGGGCCTTGAGGCGTTCGCCGAGGGAAGGCTGGCCGTAACGCATCGCGTCGACCACCCGCCACGCCGGCAGGCGCGCCTGCAGCGCCCCCGCCAGCCGCCGCGTGTAGACCGCCAGCGGTGAGCCCTCCGGCAGCCAGATGCTGGCGTACTTGGCCGCGGCCTTGGGACCGCGCAGGGGCAGGATGAGGAAATGCAGCAACGGGCACCACAGCCAGCGGGTCAGCTGGACCACGCGGTGGTCGTGGAGGAATTCAGCCAGGTAACGCCGCACGGCGGGCGCCGTGGGCGCTTCCGGGGTACCCAGGTTCACCGCCAGCAGCGCAACAGGAGAGGTCTCGGTCATCCCGCTATTGTGGCAGAGCGCCGGCGTTGGACTTGCACGGCGTCTGCCTTGCCGGCATACCGCCCGTGGCCGTGCATTGTGGCCGTCCGGCGTCAGCGGCGATTCATGCGTTCACGCCTATTTTCAAGCGGTTGCAGTAACTTGCTGCCAATCCGCATTCGGAGCCCCGCCATGAACCGCACCTCGCGTCGCCTGCTGCCGCCCACCGCCCTCGCCCTGGCGGCCGCCCTGTTCGCCGGCCAGGCCATCGCCGGGCCGAAGGAAGACGAACGCGCCACCAACGCCGTGCGCGTGTTGAGCGAGATCCAGAAGATTCCCGAGAACGGCATCCCCGACAAGCTGCTGGACGAAGGCAAGGCGATCGTCGTCATCCCCGATACGCTGAAGGCAGGGCTGGTCATCGGCGGCCGCCGCGGCCACGGCCTGATGTCGGTGAAGAACCCCGACGGCAGCTGGTCGCAGCCGGTGTTCGTCAAGCTGACCGGCGGCAGCATCGGTTTCCAGGCGGGCGTGCAGTCGTCCGATGTGGTGCTGGTGTTCCGCAATGACCGCAACCTGGAAAACATCGTCAACGGCAAGTTCACCCTGGGTGCGGACGCGGGCGTCGCGGCCGGTCCGGTGGGCCGCAACGCCGCCGCCGCCACCGACGGCCAGCTGAAAGCGGAAATCTGGTCGTGGTCGCGCGCGCGCGGCCTGTTCGCCGGTGTCGCGCTCGACGGTGCCGTATTGCAGATCGATGACGACGCCAATGTCGCCGTCTACGGCAGCGCTGCCACCCCGCGCGCCATTTTCGAGGGCCGCGCTGGCCATCCCTCCGACGCGGTGGTGGTGTTCCGCGACCAGTTGGAAGAAGCCACCGAGATCGCCCGCAGCACGCGTGGCACGCAGGGCACGGCGGCACGCAGTGCTCCCGTTGCGGCGCCGTCCGACGGATCGGTGATCGCGCCGGTCGTGGTGGAAGCCCCGGCGCAGACGCAGGGTTTCGAGCCGGTGCAGGAAGGCGAGGTCCGCACCGAACCGCTCAACGGCACCCCGTAACGGAAGTAATGGGCCCGGGATCGCCATTCCCGGGGCCTGCCTGCGTTATCCTGAGCCCCCCGAATTCACCTGCGAGTACACCATGGGCGGTTTGAGCATCTGGCATTGGATCATCGTACTGGTGGTGGTACTGCTGGTCTTTGGTACCAAGCGCCTGCGCAACGCCGGCCAGGACCTGGGCGAGGCGGTCAAGGGCTTCAAGAAAGGCATGAAGGACGACGACAAGCCGGCCGGCCAGTTGAACGACCAGTCCCGCACCGACGAATCCAGCGCCGCCAAAGAGCGCGACCGCGACGCCAACTGATTTCGCGGCAGCACGGCCGCCGCCATGTTCGACATCGGTTTCAGTGAACTGCTGGTCATCGCCATCGTGGCGCTGATCGTGCTGGGTCCCGAACGCCTGCCCAAGGCCACGCGCTTCGCCGGCCTGTGGGTACGCCGCGCGCGCGCGCAGTGGTACTCGGTGAAGGACGAGCTGGAACGCGAGCTGGCCGCCGACGAGCTCAAGCGCAGCCTGAAGGATGCGCAGGACGCGCTGCGCGACACCGAACAACGCATCCGCGAAAGCGCCAGCGAGACCGAGCGCCAGTTCGACGAAATGCGCCAGGCCGTACGCGACGATGCCAAGGCCCTGCGCGACGACGTGGCGTCGGCCGTGTCGCCCGATGCGCCCGATGCGCCCGATGCGCCCGCGACCGAGCCTGCGCCCACGCTGACGCAGCAGGATGCCGGCGATTCCCCGGCCGCCCACGCCGAAGCCGAGCCCGGATCCGAGCCTGACCCGCGTGCCGCCGCCCATCCGGCGATCGGCACGACGCCCGACCTGTTCAGTCCCAAGGAGGCCCGCGATGAATCGCGCAGCGCCTGAGCAGGAAGCCGAAAGCAGCCTGATGGATCATCTGATCGAGCTGCGCACGCGCCTTGTGCGTGGGCTGATGGGCGTGGGCGTGGTGCTGCTGGTCCTGCTGCCCTTCGTCAAGCAGCTCTACGACCGCCTGGCGATGCCGATGATTTCGCAGCTGCCGGCCGGGCAGGCCGCGCAGATGATCGCCAATGACCCGACGTCCGGTTTCTTCGCGCCGATCAAGCTGGCGTTCTTCACCGCGTTGTTCCTGTCCTCGCCTTGGCTGCTGTACCAGGCCTGGAGCTTCGTCGCGCCCGGCCTGTACAGGCACGAAAAGCGGCTGGCCGTGCCGCTGCTGGTGTCGTCCATCCTGCTGTTCTACGCCGGCTGCGCGTTTGCATACTTCCTGGTGCTGCCGGGCGTGTTCCATGCCTTGACCACGTTCACGCCGGACATCGTGACCATCGCCCCGGACCCGGCGAAGTACCTGGACTTCGTGATGGTCATCTTCCTGGCATTCGGTGTCAGCTTCGAACTGCCGGTGGCGCTGGTGATCATGGTGCTGCTGGGCTGGGTGACGCCGCAGCAGCTGCGCGAGGCGCGGGGTTACGCCGTGGTCGGCGTCTTCGTCGTCGCCGCGCTGATCACTCCGCCGGACGTGGTGTCGCAGCTGATGCTCGCCATCCCGATGTGCCTGCTGTACGAACTGGGCATCATCGCCGCCGGCTGGATGAAGCCGCGTCCGCGCCCCGAAAGCGGTTGAGCGGGCGCAGCGCCGAACGCTGCGCGCCGGAAGGGCGCACAACTTTTCTCGCAGGAATCGACGAGCGGCGCGATCCGGCCGCCGTCGCCTACACCTCGATCTGCGACGGCGACGACGCCGGCAGGCCCGGCGTGATCGCCGTCCCTTCACCGAGCATCTGCTGCCACGCGGTGTACGCGGCGCCAGCCAGCACCGGCATCACCACCGCCATCAGCGTGAACTGCCACAGCGCCATCGCGATGAGCGGGCCCAGCAGCAGTTGCAGCAGCAGCGCCACCATGAACGAACCCATGCCGATGGCGAAGATCGCGATGCCGGCCAGCAGGTAGAACACCAGCATCGCCGGCCAGTTCTGGGCGCATGCCCGCAGGCTGTTGCGCATGGCATCCATCACGCGGGTGCCGGAGAACAGGATCTGCGGCGACGCGACGAACGTCATCCACTTGACCGCGACAAAGACGATCGTCACCAGCAGCAGCCACAGCAGCAGGCGCCCGGCAGGCAGGCCTTCCACCAGTGAAGGATCCGGTTGGCCGCCGGCTTCGGCGATGGCCTGCATCTTCTGGTAGACATCGGCCAGGTGCTGCAACTGTTCGGTGCCCACCAGCACGAACAGCAGCGCCCCCATCACCAGAGCGGCGGCGAACTGCGGCAGCAGGGTGATCACCAGCGCCAGCGCATGCCCGTCGCGCACCGGCTGCACCAGGTTCGACGGCACGGGCGTGCGACCCTGATCCACCTCGCGCACCGCCCACAGCATGCCGGCGAAGAACAGCGGCCCGGCAAGCACGAGCAGCAGCTGCATCGCGAGCATGGCGGCCGGCAGCATCACCGCCACCAGCATCACCGCCATCGAGACCAACCCCCACAGCACGGCAAGCGTGGCCAACGGCAAAGGCGCGCGCTTCAACAGCGCGAATCCGCCCAGCAGCCATTCCGCGCCGGCACTGGCCGGCACCTTGTTGATCGTCGACATCGGGGTTCCTGGAGGTGGGTACTGCAAGGGATCAGCGCGCGTGCAACCCGCGCGCGTGGCGGACGAACCGCCGCAACAGTTTGCGGGCTTGCGGCGCCGCCGTCACGTTGCGCGCGATGGTGCTGGGGCATCGCCCCTCGGTGCGCAGGTGGTCGGCGCGGGCGTGCACGTAGCCGCGCATGTGGTGGGTGGCGAATTCGGGGTGGAACTGCACGCCCCAGGCCCGGTCGCGCCAGCGGAAGGCATGGCAGTCGTCCTGCTCGGATCGGGCCAGGACGGTGGCGCCTTCCGGCGGGCGCGCCACGGTCTGCACATGGGTCGCATGGGCGGTGAACTTCAGCGGCAGCGCCGAGAACAGCGGGTCTTCCTGCGCATGCGGGTGCAGATCGATGTGGACGGTGCCTGATTCGCGCCCGGCCGGGTTGTACGCCACCTCGCCGCCCAGCGCATGGGCGAGCAGCTGGTGGCCGTAGCAGATGCCCAGCAGCGGCAGGCCTTCGTGCGCCGCGTCGCGCAGCCATTCGGCGCTGCGTTCGCTCCAGTCGGCGCGGTCGGTGACCATGGCGGCGGAACCGCTGACGATGACCCCGGCAAAGCCGTCGCGGCGGGGCAGTGCGTCGCCGCGTTCGACGTTGGTCACCACGGTTTCGCGGGCTTCCAGCCCGGCCGCCACGCGGATCCAGTGCGGGAAACCGCCGTAACGCCGCATCGACGCCACCGGCTGGCCGGTTTCAACGATGAGGAACGGGGCTTTCACGGTGGCATCCACAGCGGCAAACGTCAGCAGGAAAAGGGCTTGCCCGTATACTAGCCCGCTTTTCCGCAGTGCACGATAAACCGATGACCGGACAGACAATTTCACCGGTAACTTTCCAGGGCCTGACGTTCCAGAGCCTGATCCAGACGCTGAACCAGTACTGGGCCGACCAGGGCTGCGTGCTGATCCAGCCGCTGGACCTGGAAGTGGGTGCGGGCACCTTCCACCCCGCCACGTTCCTGCGTGCGCTGGGGCCGGAGCCGTGGAATGCCGCCTACGTGCAGCCCAGCCGCCGTCCCACCGACGGCCGCTACGGCGAAAACCCCAACCGCCTGCAGCGCTACTACCAGTACCAGGTGGTGATGAAGCCCAACCCCGACAACATCCAGGAGTTGTACCTGGGGTCGCTGAAGGCCCTGGGCATCGATCCGCGCGTGCACGACCTGCGCTTCGTCGAGGACAACTGGGAGTCGCCCACGCTCGGCGCCTGGGGCCTGGGCTGGGAAGTCTGGTTGAACGGCATGGAAGTCACCCAGTTCACCTACTTCCAGCAGGCCGGCGGGCTGGAATGCCGTCCGGTGCTGGGCGAGATCACCTACGGGCTGGAGCGCCTGTGCATGTACCTGCAGAACTGCGACAACGTCTATGACCTGGTCTGGACAGTCGGCCCGCAGGGCGTGGTGACCTACGGCGATGTCTACCACCAGAACGAAGTCGAGCAGAGCACCTACAACTTCGAGCACGCCAACGTGGAGGAACTCTTCCACCGCTTCGACGCTTGCGAAGCCGAAGCGCTGGCGCTGGTCGAAGCCGGCCTGCCGTTGCCGGCCTACGAGCAGGTCACCAAGGCCAGCCACAGCTTCAACCTGCTGGACGCACGCCGCGCCATCTCCGTCACCGAGCGCCAGCGCTACATCCTGCGCGTGCGCAAGCTGGCGCAGGCGGTGGCCGAGGCGTACCACGCGCAGCGCGAGAAGCTGGGTTTTCCGGGTTTGAAGAAAGACACGGCTTAGAGCCCCTCTCCCGCCGGGAGAGGGATTGGGGAGAGGGTACGGCGGAATCCGGATCGTTCATCCCCCTCGACTCCGCCGTACCCTCATCCGCCCTTCGGGCACCTTCTCCCGAGGGGAGAAGGGAACAACTCAAGGCTGCATGCACATGAGCGAACAAAAATCCCTCCTGATCGAACTCGGCACCGAAGAGTTGCCGGTCAAGGCATTGCCCGGCCTGGCGCAGGCCTTCTTCGAAGGGGTGGTCGCGGCGCTGGAGAAGCGCGGCGTCGGCTTCGAGCGGGGTGATGCCAAGCCGCTGTACACGCCGCGCCGCCTGGCGGTGCTGCTGCCGGCCGTGGAGGTGGAGCAGCCGGAGCAGAAGTCCGAAGTACTGGGCCCGTACGTCAACATCGCGCTGGACGCGAACGGTGCGCCGACCAAGGCGCTGGAAGGCTTCGCCGCCAAGGCCGGCATCGACTGGACGCAGCTGGAGCGCACCACCGACGGCAAGGGCGAGCGCTTCGTCCACCGCGCGGTGAAGCCGGGCGCGAAGACCGCCGCGCTGTTGCCCGACATCGTGCGCGAGGCCATCGCCGGCATGCCGATCCCCAAGCCGATGCGCTGGGGCGATCACGACTATGCGTTCGCACGCCCGGTGCACTGGCTGGTACTGCTGCTCGGCCAGGACGTGGTGGATGCCGACGTGCTGGGGGTGACGTCGGACCGCATGAGCCGTGGCCATCGCTTCGAACACGACAAGCCCGTGTGGATCGGCCAGCCGGACGACTACGTGGACGCCCTGCGCGGCGCGCGCGTGCTCGTCGACAGCGACGAACGCCGTGCGCGCATCCTGACGGAAGTGCAGAAGGCGGCAGCCCGGGCCGGCGGCAGCGCGCGCGTCACCGACGACAACCTGGAACAGGTGGTCTGCCTGACCGAGTGGCCGGCCGCGGTGCTGTGCAGTTTCGAATCCGCGTTTCTCGCGGTGCCGCAGGAAGCGTTGATCGAAACGATGGAGATCAACCAGAAGTTCTTCCCGGTGCTCAGCGATGGCGGCAAGCTGACCGAGCATTTCATCGGCATCGCCAACATCGAATCGCAGAACGTCGAGGAAGTGCGCAAGGGCTACGAGCGCGTGATCCGTCCGCGCTTCAGCGATGCGAAGTTCTTCTTCGACGAAGACCTCAAGCAGGGCCTGGCCTCGATGGGCGATGGCCTGAAGACCGTCACCTACCAGGCCAAGCTGGGCACCGTCGCCGACAAGGTCGCGCGCGTGGCGGCACTGGCGGAAACCATCGCCGCGCAGGTCGGTGCCGATCCCGAACAGGCTCGCAAGGTTGCGCTGTTGGCGAAGAACGACCTGCAGTCGCGCATGGTCAACGAGTTCCCCGAGCTGCAGGGCATCGCGGGTCGCCATTACGCCATCGCGGCGGGTGAGCCGAAGGAAATCGCGCTGGCCATCGACGAGGCCTACCAGCCGCGCTTCGCCGGCGACGACATCGCGCTGTCGCCGCTGGGCAAGGTGCTGGCGATTGCCGAACGCCTGGACACGCTGGCAGGCGGGTTCGCCGCGGGCCTGAAGCCGACCGGCAACAAGGATCCGTTTGCCCTGCGCCGCAATGCGCTCGGACTGGCACGCACGGTGATCGAGAGCGGGTTCGATGTCGATATCAAAGGACTGATTTCTAGCGCCTACGATGGGGTGCAGTTCTCCATGTCGGACGTCGTACTCCGAAAGAAGGTCGATGCGGCGGACAAGGCAAGGGAGATCGGGGTAGATGCCCCAACAACACACTCCAACATTCGTTCCGTTAACCTCGCGGAACTGACCGAAATCTACGACTTCATCCTCGACCGCCTGCGCGGCTACTACGCCGACAAGGGCGTGCCCGCCGCGCACTTCAACGCCGTCGCGGAACTGAAGCCGGCATCGCTGTACGACTTCGACACGCGCCTGGATGCCATCGGCACGTTCGCCACGCTGCCGGAAGCCGAGGCGCTGGCCGCGGCCAACAAGCGCATCGGCAACATCCTGAAGAAGGCCGACATCGCCATCCCGCATGCGATCGATCGCACGCTGCTGACCGATCCGGCGGAAAGCGCGCTGGCCGAAGCGGTGGAAGCAGTACTCGGCGAAACCGACGAGGCGCTGCACCACCATGACTACGTCACCGTCCTGAACCACCTCGCCCGCCTTCGCCCGCAGGTCGATGCGTTCTTCGACGGCGTGATGGTCAATGCCGACGACCCGGCCATCCGTGCCAACCGCCTGGCCCTGCTCAAGCGCCTGTCGGACCGCTTCCGAGCGGTCGCAGCCATCGAGCACCTGTCGAACTGAGTCAGACCCGGGCGCGTTGCTGAACGTCATCCCGGCGCAAGCCGGGACCCGGTGACGTTCGCCAGGCGCACCCGGATGCGGACCGGAAGCATTGCTCGCCGCTTTCGCAGCGATGGTGCGTAGCGCATTGTCGACGTCGTGTTCGTCCCGCGCCTGGCGTGCCGTGACACGCCGACCGGACGCCTGCGATGCCCATCTCGCACTAGCGCCCCATTCACTCCGCTTAACCCGCACCGGTTATCCTGCCCGCATGCGACGAATCCCCCGGCTCGCCACCGCCCTGCTCCTGCTTGCCGCTGCCGGCCCGGCCTGGGCGGCGGCCACCGTGGACAAGGTGCAGATCGTGGGTCTGAGTGACGTGTTGATGGTGGAAAACGTCAACGTGGCGCTGTCGCTCAACGATTCGCTGGGCAGGCGCCTGGGGGAATCGCGACTGGAGTACCTGCTCAATGAAGCCGTCGCCGAAACGCGCGAGGCACTGGAGCCCTTCGGCTACTACTCGCCCACCGTCACCGTCGAGGCGCCCCGCAGCGAGGATGCCGAGGACGAACGCCTGACCGTCACCTTGCGCATCGAGCTGGGCGAACCCGTGCGCGTGCGGAATGCCGACCTGTCCATCGAAGGCGAAGGCGGTGAAGACCGCTACCTGAAGGAAGACCTGGCCGCCTTCACGCCGAAGGTGGGCGAGGTGTTCGACCACACCACCTACGAAGCCAGCAAACTGAAGATCGTGCGGCGCCTGGCCGATCGTGGCTACTTCGACGCCGACTTCACCCATCGCCGCGTCGAGGTCACGCGCGCCGACCGCGCCGCGGACATCGCGCTGGGATGGGTCAGCGGCATCCGTTACGACATGGGGCCGACCACCTTCCACCAGGACAAGTTCGATCCGGGCCTGCTGGAGAAACTCGTCTACTGGGAAGAAGGCAGCTATTTCCACCAGGGCAAGCTGGACCGCCTGCGCGAGTCACTGGTGGGACTGGACTACTTCAGCAACATCGACATCCAGGCCAATCCGGACAAGGCGGTGGATGGCCGCGTGCCGGTGGACGTGAACCTGGCGCTGGCCAAGCGCGACATCTACACCGCCGGCGTCAGCTACGGCACCGAAAGCGGCCCCGGTATCCGCATGGGACTGGACCGGCGCTACGTCAACTCGCGCGGGCACAAGCTGTCCACCCAGCTGGACTACGCCACCAAGCGCAAGATCCTGTCGGCGCAGTACCGCATCCCGGCGTTCAAGTGGCTGGACGGCTGGTACACCATCGGCGTGCAGGCCAGCGACGAACAGACCGACTACATCGACCTGCGGCACGTGGAATTCATCGGCAGCCGCAGCGGCCAGGTCAGTGACGACTGGACCGCCGTGGCCTCGCTGCATGCGTTGCGCGAGCGTTGGCGCTATTTCGAGACCGAGGAAGACGCCGAAGCCGGCATCGGCGCCTACCGCTATGCCACCTTCACCTATCCCTCGTTCAAGGTCGACTATCTGAATGCGCCCGTGGCATCCAACCGGCCGGACCGGCTGGCCGGTTCGCTGCTGCTGCGCGGCGGCGTGCAGGGCGTGGGCTCGGATGCCAACTTCGCGCAGTTCCACCTGCGCGCGCGCTGGTCGCAGCAGTACAAGACCAACAGCGCACTGATCGTGCGCGGCGAATACGGCCACACGTTCACCGATGCGCTGGTGGACATGCCGCCTTCGCTGCGCTTCTTCGCCGGCGGCGACAACAGCATCCGCGGCTATGCATGGCGTGAAGTGGGCCCGCGCAACGGCGACTACGCGCTGGGCGCCAAGAACGTGCTCACGGCCAGCGTGGAGTACGAGTACTACCTCGGTGGCGGGCCGTGGGGCGGCGCGGTGTTCGTGGACACCGGCAGCGCGTTCGACGGCACGCGGCCGGACCTGAGCACCGGCGTGGGCATCGGCCTGCGCTGGCGCTCGCCGGTGGGCCCGGTGCGGCTGGACATCGGCCATGGCCTGAACGATCCCGACTCGCAGTTCCAGATCTACCTCAACATCGGGACCAGCCTGTGAGCCGGCCACAAGACACGCTGTCGCCGGAAGAGCGCGAAGCCCGCATCGCCGAACTGCGCGCGCGCCGCAAGGCACGCCTGCGCACGCTCGCCATCCGCAGCACGATCGGCGCCGCGGCACTCACGGTACTGCTGTGCTTCGCGCTGTACTGGCTGCTGCAGACCGTCGCCGGCCGCGACGTGCTGCTGGCACAGGTGGTGGCCAGGCTGCCGGCCAATGCATCGCTGACGTGGAAGGAAGTGGACGGCCCGGTGGCCGGGCCGCTGACATTGCGCGGCGTGGACTTCCGCTGGGAGAAGATCCACTTCACCGCACGCGAGGTGTACCTGGATCCGGACCTGCGGCCCCTGCTTGGCAAGCGCCTGCGCCTGGATGCACTGAAGATCACCGACGCCATGCTGGACATGCCGGAGAGCGACGAGCCCTTCGAGTTGCCCGAATGGCCGGGCTCGCTGCCGCAGATCGAGATGCCCCTGGCGATCCAGGCCGATCATCTGGAGATCGATGGCTTCACCATCCACCAGAGTGGCGAGCCGCTGATCGACATCACGCGCGCGCGCGGCGGGCTGGATATCGGCAACGGATACTTCCACACCGAGCGGCTGGCCATCGACAGCGATCGCGGCCGGTTCCACGCGCACGGGGGTTATGCGCCGCGCAACGACTATCTCACCGACCTGGTCATCACCGGCGTCTTCCCCGCATCCCCCGGTCGCACGCGGGCACGCCTGGGACTGGTGGCCCGCGGCAACATCGCGCGCATGGACATCGCAGTGGCCGGTGCGGCGCCCGCGCCCATCCGCGCGACGCTCACGGTGCGGGGCGAAGAGAACCCGACCTGGAACCTGCTCGCCAACACCGAGGCCCTCGACCTCTCGCTGCTCGGCGTGGGCGAAGCCGGCACGCCGCTGTCGTTCGACCTGCAGGCCAAGGGCGCCGGCGGCGCTGCCGACCTGCAGGGCCGCGTGCAGCAGGGTGAGCTGGCGCTGGTGATCGATCCTTCGCGCGCGCGCATCGACGGGCGCGTGCTGACCGTGGAACCGCTGGCCGTGCGTTTCTTCGATGGCTACGCCACGCTGCGTGGCCGCGCGGATTTCACCGTGCCGGAGAATCCCGACTTCCGCTTCGCCGTGAACGCACGCAACCTGCGCTGGGGGGAAGAGGCGGAGACGGCGATCGGTGCGCAGGGCGACTTCGGCTTCGCCGGCAAGCTCGACGCCTGGGCGGCGATCGGCAAGGCCACGCTGACGCGCGATGGCGAAAGCGCGGTGGTGGAGTTCGATGGCCGTGGCAATGCCGAGCGCGTGCTGCTGGAGAAACTGCACGCCCGCATGCCCACCGGCACGCTGGACGCCACCGGCCAGGTCGGCTGGGAGCCCGCGTTGCAATGGGATGTCACGACCACGCTCGCCGGCTTCGACCCCGGCTATTTCTTCGCCGGCTGGAAGGGCAACCTGTCAGGCCGGCTGGCGTCCAAAGGCATGCAGCGCGAGGACGGGCAATTCCAGGGCACGCTGGACGTACCGAAGCTCGCGGGCCGGCTGCGCGACCGCGCGCTGGATGCACGCGGACGTTTCTCGCTGGACGGCAAGCAGGGCGAAGGCGAGCTTGCGTTGGCCCTGGGCGAAAGCCGCGTGGATGCCAGGGGCAAGGTGGGCGACACGCTGGATATCGATGTCCGCCTGCAACCGTTGCGACTGAACGACCTGCTGCCCGATGCCAGTGGTACGCTGGCCGGCACGCTGAAACTCACCGGTGCGCGCAACGCGCCGAACGTGGATGCCGACCTCGGCGGCAGCAACCTCGCCTGGCAGGACTGGAGCGCGGAAAGCCTGAGCCTGCGCGGCCGCCTGCCCTGGCGCAACGGCAGTGGCGAGATCGCGTTGCGCGGTACCGCGGTCAATGTGGGCGTGGTGCTGGACAGCGTGCGCGTGGATGCACGGGGTGCGGTGGAAAACCTGCAACTGGACGGCGACGCCCGCAACGCCATGGGCGCCATCGCCCTGTCCGGCAACGCGCAGAAGCGCGGCGCGCAGTGGCAGGGCACGCTGGCGACGCTGCGCGTGGCGCCGTCCAAGGGCGAAGCGTGGACGCTGCAGCAACCGGCCCGATTCACGCAGAGCGGCAATGCGCTGACGCTGTCTTCGGCCTGCCTGGCCTCGCCGGTCGGCGGCTCGTTGTGCGCCACCGCCAACTGGCCACGACAGGGACTGACGGTGCGGGGCGAAGCGCTGACGCTGGCGCTGGTCCAGCCCTGGCTGCCGCCCAGCAACGGTCGCCCGCTGACGCTGCGCGGCGAGTTCACCCTGGATGCGACGCTGCGCCCCGCGGGCAACGCGTGGCAGGGCAGCGTGCACGTGGCATCGCTCGACGGTGGGCTGAAGATGGGCACCACGGCGCGCGGCGAGATCATCCGCTACGACAACTTCACCTTCGATGCGGAATTCAATCCGCAACGCATCCAGGGCCGCCTGGGTACGGGCTTCAAGGGCGACGGCTATGTCGACGCCACCTTCAACACCGGCTGGGACGACTTCGCGCCGCTGAAGGGCGACCTGTACTTCCACAACTCGCGGCTGTTCTGGCTGGAGCTGTTCTCTCCCGACCTCGTGCGTCCGCGCGGCCAGCTGGCCGGCCACATCGGCCTGGCCGGCACGCGTGGGCGGCCACTGCTGAGCGGCGAAGCCACGCTCACCGAATTCACCGGCGAGCTGCCATCGCTGGGCATTTCACTGGCGGAGGGCAGCGCGGACCTGGTGGCCCTGTCGGACGGCAGCGCGCGCATCGACGGCAGCATGAAGACCGTTTCCTCCACCGGCGGCACCGGCACCGGTGGCGTGCTGAACGTATCGGGCACGCTGGGCTGGAACAACGACACCACGCCGCTGCGGTTCCAGGTGCGCGGCGACAATGTGCTGGTCGCGGACACCACCGACCTGCGCGCCGTGGCGTCGCCGGACATCCAGGTGGGTTTCGCCGACAACACCATCCAGGTGCGCGGCGACGTCGGCATTCCGTCGGCGACGATCGACGTGGAAAAGCTCGACGACGGCGTCTCCGCTTCCGAGGACGTGGTGGTGCTGGACCCCGCCGATCCCGAGCGCGCGCCCAGCTCGCGGCTGGACCTGGACCTGGCGCTCAAGGTTGGCGACCAGGTCAACCTGAAGGGCTACGGGCTGGAAGGCACGCTGGCCGGCACGCTGCACGTCCGCTCGCAGCCCGGCCGTGAAATGCTGGGAACCGGCCGGCTGGACGTGGACGGCCGCTACGAAGCCTACGGACAGAAGCTACGCATCACCCGCGGCGAACTGACGTGGAGCAACAACGCGGTCTCCGATCCGCGCATCAACATCCGCGCCGAGCGCGAGGTCGTCAGCGCCAGCGTCACCGCCGGCATCGACGTCACCGGCCGCGCCAGCCAGCCGCGTGCACGCGTGTGGTCCAACCCGGCGATGTCCGAATCCGAGGCGCTGGCCTACCTGGTGCTTGGCCGTTCGCTTAACACCGCCAGCAGCGACGAGAGCCAGCAGATCAACGCGGCATCTTCCGCACTGGGCGCGGGTGCCGGCCTGCTCGCCTCGCAACTCGGCGCCAGGATCGGTCTGGACGATGCCGGCGTGCTGGAATCGCGCACGCTGGGCGGCTCGGTGTTCGGCGTGGGCAAGTACCTGTCGCCCAAGCTGTACGTCAGCTACGGTGTCTCGATGATCGGCTCCGGCTCCGCCGTCACGCTGAAATACCTGCTGCGCAAGGGCTTTGACATCGAAATCGAATCCAGCACGACCGAGACACGTGGCTCGGTGAACTGGCGCAAGGAGAAATAGCGATGGCGCCGTCGCTGACGGCCCGGCGCCTGCAGGGGCACGGCATCACCAGGCCGGTGGCGGAAACACCGACCGACGCGGTGCGGCACATGGGTGCGATGCAGGCGCAGGACTATGCCGCCTCGCTCTGGGCGATCGGCCTGCGCACCACCGGCGCGACGCTGTCCACGGTGGAAGCCGCGATCGCACGGGGAGAAATCGTCCGCACCTGGCCGATGCGCGGGACCCTGCACTGGCTCGCGTGCGAGGACGTGCGATGGATGGTGGCGCTGATGGCGCCACGCGTGCAGGCCGCCAATGCGGCGCGCATCGCCCGCGACTACGGGCTGGATGACGACACCCTCGCGCGTTGCCGGCGCACGCTCGAAGCCACGCTCTCGCATGGCCGCCCCGTCACGCGCAGCGATTTGTACGCGCAGCTGGATGCGATCGGCGTGGACAGCGGCGGACAGCGCGGCCTGCACGTACTGGGCTGGATGGCGCAGGAAGGCCTGATCTGCCAGGGCCCGCGCGAAGGCCGGCAACCGACGTTCGTCTGGCTCGACGCATGGATTCCCGCGGCCGCCGCGCCAAGCCGCGATGAAGCCCTGCAACGTCTCGCCCTGCATTACCTGCAGGGCCATGCACCGGCCACCGCGGCCGACCTGGCCTGGTGGTCCGGCCTGACCCGGAAGGACGCGAAGCAGGCGCTGGAGAGCGCGTCGTCGTCACTGCAGCGCGACGCGCGCGACGGCGACGTGCTGTGGTATTCGGCCGCGCTGCCGGCGGCACGTGCGGTCCGCAGTGTCCATCTCCTGCCCGCGTTCGACGAATACCTCATCGGCTATCGCGACCGTAGCCCGGTGGTGGCGGACCAGCACCTGCGACGCGTGATCGGCATCAACGGACTGGTCAGTCCCACCGTGATCGTGGACGGACGCGTGGTGGGCACATGGAAGCGCGATGCCACTGCCCGGGGCCACGTCCGCATCGCGCCGTTGCGGCCGCTGGCAGACAAGGAACAGGCCGGCATCGGCAAGGCCGCTGCGCGACTGGAACGTTTCCTGGGCGCGCCTGCACCGGTCGTGTTCTGACGGAAGCCACATCCTGCCTGCGCGGCATTTGCCGCATGCCGCATGGCCGGCTATCGTCGTCCGTCCTGTCACCGCGATACCTCCGATGCGCCGCCGAATCTCCGCCACCACGCTCGCCCTGGGCGCCGCCCTCGCCCTGCCCACCCACGCCGACGAAGGCATGTGGATGCCTTCGCAACTGCCGCAGCTCGCCAAGCCGCTGCGCGAGGCCGGCTTCAAAGGTAAACCACAGGCGCTGGCCGACGTCACCGCCGCACCGCTGAGCGCAGTGGTCCGTGCGGGCGGCGGCACCGGCGCGTTCGTGTCACCGGACGGGCTGATCCTGACCAACCACCACGTCGCCTATGGCGTGATCCAGTACAACAGCAAGCCGGAGCGGAACCTGATCGACGACGGCTTCACCGCCGCCGACCGCAGCGCCGAACTGCCCGCCAACCCGGACTTCCGCGTGCTGGTGACGGTCGGCTACGACAAGGTCACCGACCGCGTGCTGAAGGACACCACCGGCAAGACCGGGCGCGCGTACTTCGACGCGGTCGACCGCGCCAGCAAGGCCATCGTCGCCGAGTGCGAGCAGGAAGCGGGGGTTCGCTGCAGCGTGGCGAACATGTACTACGGCACCGATTTCTACCGCATCCGCCAGCTGGAGCTGCGCGACATCCGCCTGGTGTATGCACCGCCGCGCGCGATCGGCAACTACGGCGACGAGATCGACAATTTCATGTGGCCGCGGCACACCGGCGACTTCACCCTGCTGCGTGCCTACGTGGGCAAGGACGGCAAGCCGGCCGCCTACAGCGCCGACAACGTGCCCTATCGCGCGCCCGCGCATCTGTCGCTGGCGAAGGACGGGCCCAAGGCCGGCGACTACGCGATGCTGGCCGGGTATCCGGGCACGACCTACCGGCATCGCACCGCCGCCGAGTTTGACGAGCAGATCAACTGGACGCTGCCTGCGCGCGTGGCCGTGTTCGACCAGCTGATCGACGTGATCGAAGCGGCAGGCAAGCGGGACGCCGATGCGAAGACCCGCTACGCCGCGCAACTGCAATCGCTGAAGAACAACCGCAAGCGCGCGGCCGGCGAGCTGGAAGGCCTGCGCCGCAGCAATGCCGTGCGCGTCCGCGCCGAGGACGAGCGCGGCATGCTGGCAACCGATGCGGCCGCGAAGGAAAGGGCGGACATCGATGCGCTTGCCGCGTCGATCGCCGGCGGTTCGGCCGTGCGCGAGCGCGAACTGCTGCTGAACCTGTTCGGTGCACAGTCGCAGCTCATGCGCGCGGCGATCATGCTGGAACGCCTGCGCGTGGAGTCGGCCAAGCCGGATGCCGAGCGCGAGAGCGGCTACCAGGCGCGCGACCATGCGTTGATCGAAGGTTTCCTGAAACAGGTCCAGCGACGCTACTCGCCCGACGTGGAAAAGGCCCTGCTGACGGTCCTGCTGACGCGCTACCAGCAACTGCCGGATGCCCAGCGCCTGCCGGCGGGCTTCGATGCCGCGTTCGGCCGCACGCCCACCGCGCTGACGCAGGCGCTGGACACGCTGTACGCGGGCACGAAACTGGGCGATGAAACCGAGCGCCTGTCACGGTTCGCCGCCGCCCGCGAAGGCAAGCCGGTGGCCGCCGATCCGTTGGTCGACCTCGCCGCCACGCTGGTGCCCGTGCAGTTGGGCCTGGAGCAGGAGCGCAAGACCCGCGAAGGCGAGCAGCTTCGCCTGCGTCCGGCGTACATGCGTGCGCTGTTCGCTTGGCGCGAGCAGCAGGGGCGCGCACTGTATCCGGATGCCAACGGCACGCTGCGCGTCAGCTTCGGCCGGGTGGATGGCTTCTCGCCGCGCGACGGCGTGCAGTACACCCCGGTGACGACGGTGGCCGGCATCGTCCAGAAGAACACCGGCGAGGTGCCGTTCGACGCGCCGAAGCCGCTGCTTGATGCCATCGCCAAGGGCGACTTCAGCGGTACGGAAGATCCCGCGCTGAAGACGCAGACGGTCAACTTCCTGACCAACCTGGACACCACCGGCGGCAATTCCGGCTCACCCGTGCTCAATGCGCGCGGCGAACTGATCGGCCTGAACTTCGACAGCAACTGGGAATCCGTCAGCGCCAGCTGGATGTTCGACCCGCGCTACAAGCGCGCGGTGCACGTGGACATGCGCTACCTGCGCTGGCTGATGGGCAAGGTCTATCCGGCGCCGCACCTGCTGGATGAGATGGGCGCGAAGTGACGCCGGACGACGACCCGCGCCCGGTCGAACCCGAACCGCCGCTGCCCAGCGACTGCTGCAACAGCGGCTGCCCGATCTGCGTGCACGACCTGTATACGGAGCAACTGCAGCTGTATCGGGAGCAGCTGGCAGCCTGGAGGGCGCGGCATCCCGGCGTGTCGGATTAGCCGACGCCCAGCGCCTCTCGAAGGAAGGCGTCGAGTGGCGCATCCCCGCCTTCGCGGCCAGGCAGGTCCGGTGGCGCCGATCGCATGCGTGCCAGCTGTTCCGCCAGGAAGTCGCTGATCACCGGGATGCTCGGTGCGTCGTCCACTTCTTTGCTGGCGCGCTTCACCACCAGCAGCGCATCGACAGCCTCACGGAGCGGGCCATCGGGATACAGGCGATTGAGCAATCGTTCGAACGCCATCGGCGGTGGCTGCTCGTCTGCCTCGATCCACAGGCAGGCCAGCACGGGACGGATGGCGTACAGGTACTTCTTGGTCCTGATGCGCTCGCCCTGCAGATGACCGTCAAAGGTGGAGGCCGCCATGCTCAGGTAGTGGTGCCAGCCGGCACGGCGCGAATAGGCGCGCGTTGCCAATGCTTCCAGCATCGGTGCCAAGCGCTCGTCACGGCGATAGACGATCGGCGACCGCATCCACTCCAGCAGTGTGGGGTTGGATTTCGACAGCAACCTCAGTGCCTTCCGCAGATCCCATCCACTGACGTCCAGGTCGGTTTCGATCGGCAGCTCGATAACGTCACGCTGCGGTTCACCGGGCCCCGTGCGCTCATTGACGCTGAGATACCACGGCGCGCGATGCAGATAAACGAAGCGTGCGTCGTAGTCGCTGTCGGGCGACGAGAAGCCCCAGCCACGGCTTCCGGATTCGCATGCGAAGAGGATCCGCACGTCGTGTTCGCTTTCGATCCGCGCGAGCGCTTGCTCGATCGCGGCGCGTTTCTCAGGCTCCACTGGATGGATATTCATGCCCCTCCCCCTTTTTTGGAAAGGGAGTATCGCATCGGAACACCTCGGCTCACGCCACCCGACTACGCCGCGCGCGCTCCAGGTGCACCAGCAGCAGCGAGATGGCGGCAGGCGTCATGCCGGGAATGCGCTGCGCCTGCCCGATGGTTTCGGGCTGCACGCGCTCCAGCTTCTGCTGCACTTCGGCCGACAGGCCGCGCACGCCGGCGAAATCGAAGCCGGCCGGGATCAGCGTGGATTCGTTGCGCTGCTGGCGCTCGATCTCGTCGCGCTGCCGGTCGAGGTAGCCGGCGTACTTCACGCCGATCTCCACCTGCTCGGCCACCTGCGCATCGTCCACGCCGGGGCCGATCGACGGCACCGCCATCAGCTTCGCGTAATCCAGCTCCGGGCGCTTGATCAGATCGAGCACGTTGGTCTCGCGACTGACCTGCACGCCGAGCGTGTCGCTCACTTCGCGACCCAGCGCATTGCCGGGCGTGGCCCACAGCGCGCGCAGGCGATCGGTCTCGCGCGCGATGGCCTCGCGCTTGGCCTCGAAACGTTGCCAGCGCGCGTCATCGACCAGACCCAGCCTGCGGCCCGTTTCGGTCAGGCGCAGGTCGGCATTGTCCTCGCGCAGCTGCAGCCGGTACTCGGCGCGACTGGTGAACATGCGGTACGGCTCCTTCGTGCCGTGCGTGATCAGGTCGTCGACCAGCACGCCCAGGTAGGCTTCATCGCGGCGCGGCGTCCAGGCCTCCTTCTGCTGCACGAAGCGCGCCGCGTTGAGGCCGGCGAGCAGGCCCTGTGCGGCGGCTTCCTCGTACCCGGTGGTACCGTTGATCTGGCCGGCGAAGAACAGGCCGGCAACCGCCTTCGTCTCCAGCGAGGCCTTCAGGCCGCGCGGATCGAAGAAGTCGTATTCGATGGCATAACCCGGCCGCGTGATGTGCGCATGCTCCATGCCGCGGATGCTGCGCACCAGCGCCAGCTGCACGTCGAACGGCAACGAGGTGGAAATGCCGTTGGGGTAGATCTCGGCGACATCCAGGCCTTCGGGCTCGACGAAGATCTGGTGGCTGGCCTTCTCGGCGAAGCGCACCACCTTGTCCTCGATGGACGGGCAGTAGCGCGGGCCGATGCCCTCGATCTGGCCGGAATACATCGGCGAACGATGCAACGCGCCGCGGATGATCTCGTGGGTCTGCTCGCTGGTGTGGGTGATCCAGCACGATACCTGGCGCGGGTGGTCGGCCACGTCGCCCATGAAGGACATCACCGGCAGCGGATCGTCGCCGGGCTGCTCTTCCATCACCGAATAATCAAGCGAGCGTCCGTCGATGCGCGGCGGCGTGCCGGTCTTCAACCGATCCACGACGAACGCGCCCTCGCGCAGGCGCTGGGCCAGCGCAGTCGCCGGCGGGTCACCCGCCCGACCGGCGGCGTACTGGGTCTCGCCGACATGGATCTTGCCGGCCAGGAAAGTGCCCGCGGTCAGGACCACAGCCGCGGCATCGAACCGCAGTCCCGTCTGCGTGATCGCGCCGCGCACGACGTTGTTCTCGATGACCAGGTCGTCGACGGCTGCCTGGAACAGGGTGAGGTTGGGCTGCGCTTCCACCGCGCGCCGGATCGCGCTGCGGTACAGCGCGCGGTCGGCCTGGCAGCGCGTCGCACGCACGGCAGGGCCCTTGCTCGCGTTGAGCGTGCGCCACTGGATGCCGGCGCGGTCGGCGGCCCACGCCATCACGCCGCCCAGCGCATCGATCTCCTTGACCAGATGGCCCTTGCCGATGCCGCCGATGGCTGGATTGCAGCTCATCGCGCCCACCGTTTCCACGTTGTGCGTCAGCAGCAGCGTGCGTGCGCCGGCGCGCGCGGAGGCGAGCGCAGCCTCGGTACCGGCATGGCCGCCGCCGATGATGATGACGTCGTAGTGATGGAAGCTGGAGTTCATGGGCCTGGGTGTGGTGACGGGCCTGGGGCCGGGGCGCTGGCCTGCAGGATGGAGCGGACGCGCATGCGGCCGGGCAGGCCGGGCAACGCGGAAGCGCAAAGTTGGCACGCTTCCTGCTGTACTCCCGTGCACCCGTCGTGGCAAGCGACCAGGGGCGCCGGGCTGGAATTGGAACAGGGGCCAGCCATGCGCACGCCGGGGATGCCGGGGGCCGGTAGTCGGGGGACTGCCGGCCCCTTTTTTATTGCGCGCAGGATACCAGAGACAAGAAAAAGCCCGGCATTGCCGGGCTTTTTGCAGAGGCGCCGACGTCCGGCAGGGCCGGAACAGGGGGGATCCAGATTTCCCCACCGAACGTCGACATTGAACCTTTATAGCCAATCACGTCAGAAAGCGACGCAACCGGTCAAGTCGTGGTCCAAGCCTGCGACGACGGGGGCCGGAACGCAATAGCCCGCAGGTTGATCAGGGTTCCTGCTGACGGGCGGGCGAGCTCTCGCGGATGCTCGAGCGGGGTGCAGGACGCTCCGCCCGCGGCGCGGGACGTTCCATCGCCCGGGGGCGATCCACGTTGCGCGGCATGTCCGGTGCCCGGTTCACGCGCGGCATGTCGCCCTGTACCCGCGGCTGGCTGGGCGACGAGATCACCCGGCCCGGACGCTGCGGCACCATCGGCTGCGAGCCCGACTCGCGCCAGCGACCGGTCGGGTCGCGCCACGGCGGCGGACGGTCACCGCCACCGCTGGAAGGAGGCCGCGGATGATGGTTGCCATCGCCCGGGCGGGGCGGACGGGGATTGTGGTGATGCGGGCGGTAATACGGGTAATAGGAACCGTAATACCCGTAGTACGGATAGCCATAGGGCCCGCGGTAGCTGTACGGGCCACCATACCGGTAGCTGCCATAAACCCCGACGCCGCCACCGTAGTAACCGCCATATCCGTAGGGGTCGTTGTACTCGACCGAAGGCCGGCCGGAGTAATACCCGCCGGGCGCCGTACTGCCGACGTAGTCGTAGCTGGCGCAGCCGCCCAGCAGGGCGCTGGCGACGACGACGGCGAATAAGGATGTGCGCTTCATGGCTGGACCCCCGTTGCTTTGCCATTGCAGCATCGGCCCGGGGCATTGAATCCGTGCTTAACCCCACCGGCCATCGCAACGGCAAGTCAGCTGGGCGAAGGCTTCCGCCCGCGCGTTCGACGCGCGAGGAGCGGCGGAAGGCGGAGTCGATGCGTTAACCTTTCGCCATGCCGACGCCCCTGCCTACCTTCCACGACGTCCTGGCCGCCGCCGCCCGCATCGCCCCCCACGCCCACGCGACCCCCGTGCTGCGCTCCCGGGTCCTGGACGAACTGGCGGGTTGCCACCTGCATTTCAAGGCGGAACCGCTGCAGCGTGCGGGCGCCTTCAAGTTCCGCGGTGCCTGCAATGCCGTCTGGGCGCTGGAGGCCGAGCAGGCTGGACGCGGCGTGGTGACCCATTCCTCCGGCAACCATGGCGCAGCGCTCGCGCTGGCCGCGAAGACGCGCGGGGTTCCCTGCCATGTGGTCGTGCCGGAAGGCGCCAATGCCGCCAAGCTGGCCAACATCGCGCGCTACGGCGCCACCCTGCACTCCTGTGCGCCGACCATTGCCGCCCGCGAATCCCTCGCCGCCGAGGTACAGCAGCGTACCAGCGCCACCCTGATCCATCCCTACACCCACCATGACGTGATCGCCGGCCAGGGCACGGCCGCGCTGGAACTGTTGAACGCCAACGGGCCATTGAGCGCGCTGTTCACGCCGGTCGGCGGTGGCGGACTGATCTCCGGCACCGCCATCGCCGCGGCCGCGGTCGCCCCCGGCTGCCGGGTCTTCGGTGCGGAGCCGGAAGGTGCCGCCGATACCGCACGCTCGCTGGCGGCCGGCGAGCGTCAGGTGGATTTCATCCCCGACACGATCTGCGACGGCCTGCGCGGCACGCTGGGCGAGCCGAATTTCCAGATCCTGCGCGCGCATCGCGTCGAGGTCTTCACGGTCAGTGACGCCGACACGCTCAGCGCCATGCGCTGGCTGTGGCAGTGCCTGAAGCTGCTGGTGGAACCCTCCTCCGCCATCGCGCTGGCCGCGTTGCTGCAACAGCGCGCGCGTTTCGCGGGGCAGCATGTCGGCATCGTGCTGTCGGGTGGCAACGTGGATGTGGACGCACTGCCTTGGGGGAACGCATGAACGCGCGTCGCAACAGGAAGAAGCGCGGCGTGCTGGGCTGGACCTGGCGCCTGCTGGTGCTGCTGGTGCTCTGGCTGGTGGGCGTGGCGGGCTACATCGCATGGACCGGCCAGCGGGACGACGCGCGGCCTTCCGACGCCATCATCGTGCTCGGCGCGGCCGCCTACGACGCAAAGCCTTCGCCCGTGTTCGAAGAACGCATCCGCCACGGCATCGATCTCTACAAGCGCGGGCTGGCACCGAAGATCATCTTTACCGGCGGCTACGGCGGCGTGGGCGCGCGGTTCTCCGAATCACAGGTGGCGCGGCGTTATGCGCTGCGCAACGGCGTGCCCGACAAGGCGATCCTGATCGAATCGGTATCGCGCAACACGCATGACAACCTGCGGCAGGCGTCGCGGCTGATGCAGCAGCACGACCTGCACCGCGTGGTCATCGTCAGCGATCCGCTGCACATGGCGCGTGCGTTGCGCATCAGCCGCGAGCTGGGCATCCAGGCGGTAGGCTCTCCCACGCCCACCAGCCGCTTCCGCACGTTCGCCACGCGCTGGCGGTTCCTCGCGGCCGAGGTCTACTTCTTCCACCGCGACCGCCTGCCCCGCTGACTGCGGGCGTATCATGGCCGTGGACGGCACCCAGGGGATCGACCATGAAGATTGACGGCTCACGCAGGCAGGACCGCGCCACCGAGCTGATCCTCACCTACTACGCCGCCTTCAACCGGGGCGACTGGCACGGCATGCTGGCCCTGCTGGCCGACGATGTCGTGCACGACCTCAACCAGGGCGCGCGCGAAACCGGGCGCGATGCCTTCGCTGCGTTCCTCGCGCGCATGAACGCCAGTTACCGCGAGCAGCTGCGCGACATCGTGGTACTGGCATCGCCGGACGGCGCACGCGCCGCGGCGGAGTACGTCGTGCACGGCGAATACCATTCCACCGACGAAGGCCTGCCTGCCGCGAACGGACAGAAATATGTGCTGCCCGGCGGTGCCTTCTTCGACCTCCGCGACGACCGCATCGCGCGCGTGACCAATTACTACAACCTGCAGGACTGGATACGCCAGGTCGGCGGCTGATCAGCGCCGGTAATGCGCGCTGACCTCATCCGGCTGCATGCGGTCCGGAAGCGTCACCCATGCGCCACGGGTCGCTTCACTCCCACGGTCATTCCTTGCGACGGATCGGGATGGCCGACAGCGGCACGGCCGCGATGTCCTCGCCCTGCCCGCGGATGGGTGCCCCGGGTGGCGGCGCCCAGGCGTGGGCATAGATGACCTCCCAGGTGCTGGGCAGCTTGCCGTCGGGACGACGCATGGGTTCGTAGGCGGCCGCCGCAGCGGCGAACCGCGAGCGGCCTGTCAGCGTGTGCCGCCTTCCCTGCAACGCATTGGTCGCGCCCATCGCGCGCAGTTCGCGCATCAGCGCCGGCAGGTCATCGTAGGTGAGCGTGAAACGGTCGCGGTCCAGCACCGGATCGCGGAAGCCGGCCATCATCAGCGCATCGCCGAACTGCGCGATGGGCGGGAAAGGGCTGACATGCGGTGCCGCATCGGCGTGCGAGAAGGCCTCGCGCAGTTCCTGCAGCGTCTCCGGGCCGAACGTCGAACACAGCAGCAGCCCGCCCGGCTTCAGCACGCGGCGGAAGCCCGCGAACGCCGAAGGCAGGTCGTCCACCCACTGCAGGCTCAGGTTGCAGAACAGGACGTCGGCGCTGGCCTCGGCCAGCGGCAGCGCGCGCAGGTCGGCGCAGACGCGGGAAAACGGACGCCACCAGCCCGCCTGCTTCTTCGCCTCGCGCAGCATCGGCAATGCCAGGTCCAGTGCCACCACCTGCGCCTTCGGCCAGCGCTTGTGCATGGCGGCGGCGGCATGCGCGGGGCCGCAGCCCACGTCCAGCACCAGCTTGGGATCATTGCGCGCGGTTTCACCCTGGCGCAGCGCCAGGTAGTCCAGCGATTCCATCAACCGCTTTTCCACTTCGTGCTGCAGCGCTGCGGCAGCGTCGTAGCCGGCGGCGGAGCGCGAGAATGCGCGGCGGATGTGGCGTTGGTCGAACAGGGTCATGGCGGTGTGCGTTGTAGGAGCGACGTCAGTCGCGACGGCGGAGGTTCAGTGCGTAGCAGCGCGTGGGGAAGGACGCGAAACGATGCAAGGCGGATTGACACAGGGTGACGTAAAGCAGCATCGCATCTAGCGTGAAGCCACGCGCGGCAACTGCATGAACCGCTCCACTTCCGCCGCCACGATGTCGGCATGGCCCAGGAACGGTGCGTGGCCGCCGCCGGCGATCTCGATGAACCTGCCTTCCGGCGCGAGCGATGCAGCCTCGCGCATCGCGGCGGCGGGCACGAGCCGGTCGCGACGGCCGGCCAGCCAGAGGCTGGGAATCGACAACGACGGCAATGCCGCGCGCTGGTCCGATTCCTCCAGCAGGCGCAGCCCGTCCTGCAGCGCATGCGGCGCAGGTTCTCCGCGGGCGTACAGCGTGTCCTTCAACGTGCGCAGCTCGCTGCGCGCATGCTCGGACCCGATCGTGTCCAGCGCCAGGAAGCGCTCCAGCGTGCCGGCGTAGTCGTCGCGCAGGTCATCGCCGAACTGCAGGAACACCGCCGGATCCACCGCATGCGACCAGTCGTCCGCCCGCACGAAGCGTGGCGTCGCCGCCACCATCACCAGGCCGCGTACCTGCGGCGACATCCGCGCCGCCTGCAGCGCGAACAACCCACCCAGCGACCATGCCAGCCAGGGCGCTGGCGGCGTGCGCGACAGGATGTCAGCGGCGGTGGCATCCAATGTCAGCGGCGTCGAGGCATCGCGGCTGTGGCCATGGCCCGGCAGGTCGACGAGGTGCAGCGTGTAGCGGTCGGAGAGGCGCGCCACCAGCGGGGCGAACACGCCACCGTGCAGCGCCCAGCCATGCAGCAGCACCAGCGGCGGACCACTGCCCGTGGATTCGATATGCATGCGCGTATTGTCGCCGATCGCACGCGGACCGGTGCATCGGGCGGCGCGGAAAGCGCTGTTCCGGCTAGGCCACCGCGCCGTGGATGCGCTGCACGGCATCCCACGACCGCGCCAGCGTGCTGACCAGTCCGTCCACGTCCTGGGGCGAATGCAGCGCGGACAGGGTCACCCGCAGGCGCGCCTTTCCGTCCGGCACCGTCGGCGGGCGGATCGCAGGCACCAGGTAACCCGCGCTGTCCAGCGCGGCCGACAGCGCCAGAGCCGTGTTGTCGCCGCCACACAGCACCGGCTGGATCGGGGATTCGGAGGCCATCAGATGCAGGCCGGCACGCTGGGCTCCCAGTCGGAAGCGGTCGATGAGCATCTGCAGTTTCTCGCGACGCCAGTGGTCGCGGCGCGCATGCTTCACCGCCACGCGCGTGGCGCTCGCCAGCGCCGGCGGCATCGCGGTGGTGTAGATGTAGGGGCGTGCGGTTTCGGCCAGGTGCTGGATGAGGGTCTCTTCGCCCACCACCACCGCACCATAACCACCCAGCGCCTTGCCCAGGGTCACCAGTTGCAACGGCACGTCCGCCACGCCCATGCGCGCCTCGGCCACACTGCCGCGACCTTCCGGGCCGCGCACGCCGATGCCATGTGCGTCGTCCACGTAGAAGAGCGCCTGCTGCATGCGCGCGACCAGGCTCAGGGCGCGCAACGGTGCGGTGTCGCCATCCATGCTGAAGACGCCATCGGTGACCAGCATGGCCGCGCCATCGGTGGACTGCTTCAACTGGCGCAGCGCGCCTTCCGGATCCAGGTGCGGATAGCGGCGAAGCTTGGCGCCGGCCAGCCGCGTGGCATCCAGCAGGCTGGCGTGGTTCAGCCGGTCCTGTACGCAGACGTCGCCATCCTCCAGCAGGGCCTGCTGCACGGCCAGGTTGGCCAGGAAACCGCTGCCGAACAGCAGCGCGCGCGGATAGCCGAGCCATTCGGCGATGTCGCGCTCCAGCGCGTCGTGCGCGGCGTGATGACCGGTGACCAGGTGCGAGGCACCGGCACCGGTGCCTTCGCGCGCCGCGGCATCCTGCAGTGCGCTGACCACCTCGAACTGCTGGGCGAGGCCGAGATAGTCATTGCTGCTGAATTCCGTCAGCCAGCGGCCGTTGACCTCCACTTTGACCCCGTCGCGGCGGGCAACCGTGCGGCGTACTCGCTGACGCCCCAGCGCGATGCGCTGCTGGCGCTGGGCGAGGATGCGGTCGTGCAGGTCGGGGCGGGTCATGTCGGCGAGGCCTGGCTGGAAAGGAGAGGTCGGAGCACCGCGGGCACGAGGACCGGGCGGCAACGGCGACGACAAGACGCCGGCCCGCGTTATCCGCGCCAGCGTCCCGTGTTTCCGTCCAACCCCCTGACTTCGACCCCGACTACGCCGCCTGCCCGCAGAACGGCGCGGGTGCGGTGATGTCCGCATGCACCGTACCGCTGCCCGGGGCGTCGGTTCTGTGATGGCCGTGGCTCTTTTCGACCTGTACGGCCATCGGGCGCAGGCCCAGGCGGGCGAACAGGGCCTGGTCGCGCTCGGTATCCGGGTTGCCGGTGGTCAGCAGCTTCTCGCCATGGAAGATGGAGTTGGCCCCGGCCAGGAAGCACAGCGCCTGCAGCTCGTCGCTCATGCCTTCGCGGCCCGCGGACAATCGCACCATCGATCGCGGCATGGTGATGCGCGCGACCGCGATGGTGCGGACGAATTCGAACGGATCCAGTTCGGCCGTGCCGTGCAGCGGCGTGCCCGCCACCTGCACCAGGCGGTTGATCGGCACCGAGTCCGGGTGCGCCGGCAGGTTGGCCAGCGCCTGCAGCAACCCGGCACGCTGTCCGCGCGACTCCCCCATGCCGACGATGCCGCCGCAGCAGGTCTTCATGCCGGCATCGCGCACATGGCCAAGCGTGTCCAAGCGATCCTGGTATTCGCGGGTGTGGATGATGTCGCCGTAGAACTCCGGCGCCGTATCCAGATTGTGGTTGTAGTAGTCCAGCCCGGCGTCCTTCAGCGCCTGGGCGTGTTCCGACGACAGCATGCCCAGCGTGGCGCAGGTCTCCAGCCCCAGCGCCTTCACTTCGCGGATCATCTCGGCGACCTTGGGGATGTCGCGATCCTTCGGCGAACGCCACGCCGCGCCCATGCAGAAGCGTGACGCGCCGGCCGCCTTGGCCTGCCGTGCCTTGGCCAGCACTTCTCCGGTGCTCATCAGCTTCTGCGCCTGTACGCCGGTGTCGTAGCGCTGCGCCTGCGGGCAGTAGGCACAGTCTTCCGGGCAACCGCCGGTCTTCACCGACAGCAGCGTCGAGACCTGCACCTCGGCGGGATCGAAATGCTGGCGATGCACCGTGGCGGCGCGGTGCAGGAGCTCCGGGAACGGCAGGTCGAACAGGGCCAGCAGCTCGTCGCGCTGCCAGTCATGGCGCAGCGGCGAGGTGTCATTGGAAAAGTGAGCGGACATCGTGGCCTCGCCGGAATAGAGTCGCGGAAGTCTGGAAACCACGGGCACCGCTGTCAACCACATGGACGTATTTCAAGTTGACAAGATCTGGCAGGGCCTAGGACGCCTGCTGCTGGCGCCACGTGTAGATTCGCCCATAACGCGGGCCTTTTTGAGCCATAAGCTGAGAACAGATCGGCAATAAGGCGAGAATTCCCTCAGGATTACTCATGTCCTGAAGAAGCGGGGGGAAAGCAAGTTTCGTTAGGACCAACGCGCGATATCTTGGTCGAAAAGCGACTTTTGAAGCGCAAAGTCGGAAAAAGTCGGCCAATTTCTGCCAAAGTCGGCTATTGTGGTGGCCCGACGTGGCTACTTGTGGCTTGGAACAAGGGCGCCGTGAACGAGCTGCGCAGACACCAACGGCGAAGGTCGCAGCGAGCGGCGTCAGCCCGTCTGGCTTCTGCGGGGGCACCTGGACTTCAGCTTAATAGCGATAGGTGCTTCTTAAGGCGGCTTGGGGCCCCCGCAACGACGCTCGAGCTCCAGGGCCTGCGCGAGCGCTCGATAGCCGCCCCGGCGCGCCGAATCAAGCAGCGTGAGCTCGATCAGGTCCCGTTGGGCCGCGCTGCCACCGAAGCGGTGCGTCTGCCCTCGCACACGGCGCAGCAACTCGACTACGCGCGCATGTTCGCCCTGCGCATGCGCAAGCATCGCGTGCGCAACCGCATGGCCGACATCTTGGAGCGAGGCCGCGTAATGGCTGCCCGCGTCCGCGCGCGCCTGCGCGTCGAGCTTGCGCTCGACGAGGTCCTGCCGGCCCGCGCCGGCGAAAGCCATAAGCGCATGCCAGTCGTTGAACGCACTCCATGCCTCGTCGGCCCATGGCGCCCAGCGCTCCGCGAGAGCCGACCAGCGATCGCCTAGAGCGCGGTCAGCGAGGCGCAGGCGCCACAGCATCGAGCTTGCATCATGTAGCGGCAGCGGGCTCGGTTCGACGCCGGCGGTGATCGGGCCGTCGTACAACGCCAGCGCGCCGTCGAAGTCCTCCAGACCCAAGTGGAACAGCGCGAGATGCCACCAGTTGTGCACGGCGAGGCCGCTATCGGCCTGCCAGTGCGCATTGCCCTGCATCCATTCGATTCCGTCCTCGCGACGGCCCTGCATCTCCATCACGTGCGCGACCGCGTGCTGCGCCCAAGCATTGTGCGGTGCGGCCTCCAGGGCCATGCGGCCTGCGCGCTCGGCCTCGGCATAGCGCCCGTTTTCCTCCAAGCCGAAAGCGTGCATAGCGAGCACGCCGTGCCAGCCCGGTCGAGCGGAGTCCCAGTGCGGCAAGGCGCGCTCAATGCGCACAAGCTGCATACGGACATCGCCGACATAGTAATCCAGGGAATGACCGACCAGCAGGCCGAGGATGTCGCGCGGGTTTTCGAGGTTGAGGTCCTCGACCAGACGCGCGGCCCCGCGCCAGTCGCCCTCGCACCAGCGCTTCAGCGCGGCCAGATGCATGCGCGCGCGGGCATCGGGTGAGGCCGCTTCGGCCGCAGCGATGTCGGCGCAGGCGAGAGGTACGAAGTTCGCGTCGGCGGCGCTTAGCAGCATCCAGGCGCGTAAGATGCGCGGCTCGGCGAGACCCGGCTCCAGCTCGATGGCGCGCTCGACTGGGGCGACCGGATCGCCTGCGAATGACAGGAAGCGTTCGAGGGCGAGGGAGAGGTGGGTAGCGGCTTCGCCGCGGGAGGCAAGGTTTAGGTAATGCATGGCGGTTCAACCAAGGTGTGAACTTGATGTCTACGCATCGGTGAGCGCGAACCCGCCAACCGTGAGGGGTTGGGGGAGGGCGCGTGCACCGCGTAACCCACCCAGCATCGGGCGCGGGCGACGGCCGGGATCCGGCGGTGGTAGGTAAGCCAAGTTTAGGTTCGGAACGCATTGGGCGAATCGGCGCGAGACATTGATAAGTGCTAGGCATAGACGCATAGGCGATCGCGATCGCGGCAAAGGTGGGAACGCCGGATCGGCGCGTCCAAATGGGCCAGACGAATCCGTATGGGTGCGCGGGCGAACGCGTCGATTGCCGCGGTGACGCTCGCGATCCCGCAGACCGGAACTACGCACCGGCGAGCTTGCTCTGGCGCTGGCTCAACGCCTTAGGCATAGGCGGCGCGGTACTCGAAGGCGTACTACGGCACCTACGTGCTCGCCCACCTACGCCATGATCACCTTCACCACCGAGGCTAACTGGGGCCACGACACCTGGAGCCGCCTGCCGCACCGATGCCAGGGCATCCACGCTCTGCGCTACTCAACCAATCCCGCACCAACTCTCACGCGGTACGGCGGCACCCCCGGGTACATCACTTTCCCCTTCAAAGACGACGATTCTTCCGCATGGGTCGGCGAAGAAGTGGCCCCCGTCACTCCCATTCAGCACGCGCTGTTCGGCGAGGTTGAGCCAAGCCTTGCGCACCAAGCGGGTGTTCTGAAGGGTAAAGCCCGACCGCCGACGTACACGGCAGCGTGCTAGCGCAGGTTCGCGTAGACGTGCGGCACCAGCCGTTCGAGGCTCCCGGGTTCCCATGCTCCCGGGCTTCCCTGCCCTCAAAGCCTCACGCAGCCGTAAAGTGCATTCGACATGGATCTCCCAAAACTCGGCCTAAGGGTCCGCCCGGCGGCCAACGGATGTCAGTGCACACGACGTATCCAGCGTGCCGACGCCGGGTGGCGGGATAGAGGCGCGCTCTGCGTAGTCAACGGAACGCGACGGAATTCCCAACGCGCTTGGGCGGCCTAATCCGCCCCGTTTCCTTACGCCGGTGGACGCCATGACCCGAATTCTCGCCCAGGCCGCAATGCTCGCGGCGCTCTCCAAACTTTCGACCCTCGTGCGCGCCGACACTATTTCCTACTGCTTCACCGACTGCAACGCGTACAGTACGATCCCGGTTCGCACGCGCCCCGGCGAATACTTCGAGGAGAGAACCGGCATGAAGCGCATCGACACCATCGCTGCCGTGGTCCTCAACGGGCTGCCATGCCGAGGGGTCGACATATGCGGTGCCAATCCCAACCAAAGCGTCGCCCCACCCGCACGCTCCGAAAAGAGAGGCATCAGCCGCCTCTACAAGAATACGCTCGCATCGAACAAGCATTGGCTGCGGCTGGGGGGGGGCGAGCGCATAGAAATCCAGTTTCCGCGATCTGCAAGCCAGGAGCTCACATGACCACGACCACGGCGTACGAGCCAACACTCGGCATCCTCGCGGGCATGGGGCCGTATTCAACTGGGCCTTTCCTCGACCTTCTCGGGCGTCGCTGTGCGCAACGGTTCGGCGCCCGCCGCGATGCGGACTACCCGCGGATGCTGGTGTGCTCGCAGCCTACGCCCTTCGCCGAGGGCCCGTGTGTCGATCATGCCGGGATCGTTTCTGCGGCTGCACGTGGCCTCTCCTCACTCGAGCAGGGAGGCGCCGATGTCGGGTTGATGGCATGCAATACTGTGCACGTGCACTTCGACTACCTGCGCGAGTCGACGCGCCTCCCGCTGCTGCACGTCGTGCATAGCACCATCCCACGCGTGCCACGCGAATCGCGCGTCGCCATAGTCGCCGCCAGACCGACTCTTGACGCGCGCATCTACCAGGAGGCGTTGGCTGAGGCGGGCATCGCTACGCGAGAGCCGTCCGTCGACAGCCTCGTGGATGACCTGCTCGTCGCGATTTCTGAGCGCGCGACGCCAAAGCGCATTTCCAAGCTGTGGAATTCGATAGCTTCGGCCGCCGAGCGCGTGGGCGCCGACTCGCTTCTCGTCGCATGCTTTGACTTCAGCTCAGCTATTCAGTACGCACCCACACGCATGCGGATTATCGACAGCGCGCAGTGCCTCGCGGACGAGGCTCTTGACGTGTGGCGAGGGCTACTCGGGAAGTCGGTGTCGCCATGATAGACCCTAGACCGATCCGATGCGTCTCGACATGGCGCTCATCCTACCGGTAGCACTAGCGATACTATTCCAACATCCCTGCTTAGAGGCGGTCGACGCACAGCAACAAGGAATCGCGCCTCGCATTCCTTTATAGTCTGCCTATAGGGCGTTGCTTCATATGCTCCCGCGCTATTGACCCGCGAGCGTTGTGCTGCGACCTCCCGCGCCACCTGACATCGATCGTCCGAGTCAGAGCCGCGATTGCTTCATGCTGGGTGATGTGCGCCTCTTGGGCTCTTTCCTATTTAGTTACAGCGCCCCGTTGCACTTTGATCTTGCGTGAGCGAAGGATCCAGGCGACCCTGGCGGGTAAGGACCTCCATTGAGGAGCGCAACGGATCTGGACGGGGCCGATATCCTGATACTTGCTCGGCTAGGTAACGTCCTGCCCTTTATGGCGCGACCACCTATTTCTCTCGGAATGCAATTTGATAGTCCGCCCGAACTTGATTGTGGCGAATCGTCCAGGCGTCCCAGGTGGAAATCACTCATCTAAGCACGGCCGCTTTGTGGGCTTCTGATGTCTGAGTTCTTCAGTGCATACAAAACAGCTATCGAACCAAACGGAGTAGGAGGTCGTGCGATGCTTAGTACTGGTTGGATCGAGCGCCTATTCGCAGGACCCAGACGAGAGCTTAGTTAGCTATCGGCTAAGTCACGAGAGTTCAGGATCATCCATTGAAAGCCTCGTTGGATACCGACAGTGAACTCCTTCCTTGCCTTCAAAGTTTCGGTATCGGCATGCGGATCGAAACCACGGAACCCTAGGTTCCGAGCAAGGGGTATAGAGATTTCGGGGCATTTGCAGACGATCACCGTGCCGGCAAGCTGTTCGGCAATCCACGCAAGCATATCCTTCGCTACCCCACACAATCTCCAATCTTCGGACACCCAAAGTCCGTCCACTGCCGCAACCCTGTTAGCTAAGTACCTAGCTCGGATCAACCCGACATAGGTGCTGCCAATACTAGCTACAGCTACCAGATAGGCCGAAGTGCAGAGGGAAATCCCGTACGACTCGTAGTTGCGATTGATCCAAACTAGGTCGGGCGGCTTGGCCGCTATGATGCTTAGATGTTGGGTAGTAGCCACGTGTAACGCAGACATGGGCTGGCCTCAAGCTTTACGAGAAAGGTGCCCAACTGCATTTTTTTAGGGTAGGTGCCGTTCGATGAATACTACGCAAAATTGCGGTACGATCCGCCACGCCTCACTTAGGATGGACTGGGGGAGGCAGGCACTGACGAGAAGGCCGATGGACGATCGCATACAACACCTATTGCAGCGATATAGCCGAGGGGAGTCTGGCGTACTAGACCAGATCGTGCCCCTAGTATACGAAGACCTCAGGGTCCTTGCACGGCGGCATGCGAATCAGTGGCCGGGAGTGACATTACAAACGACGTGTGTGCTTCATGACGCTTACATCAAACTTTCAGGTCAGCGCTTCTTAGATGCAAAGGATCGTAGCCACTTCTTGGCTATCTGTAGCCAAGCGATGCGACAATTGATGGTGGACTATGCGCGGCGGCGCTTGGCCGAGAAGCGCGGATCAGGTGTGGAGGCTATCGACATAGCTTCCGTTGAGTTATCGGTTCACTCCGAGGCCGAGGAACTGGTCTTGATTGATCAAGCCTTGGTGAGCTTGGCTAAGGTTGATGATCGTCTTGTGCGGGTTTTCGAATGCCGCTACTTTGCTGGACTAAGTGACGTAGAAACTGCAGAAGCGTTGGATCTCCCTCTACGTACTGTCCAGCGACTGTGGTTGCGGGCGCGGCTTTGGCTCCAGAACCTCCTTCAACCTGCTTCCTCGGACTGACCTAGAGGTCGAGGTTTTAGCCGCATTGAGAGATCCAAGGCTTTCTTCTCGATGCTAGGAATACTTGCACGCCTGGCTTGGAGCAGGGACGCGCGAGCCAATTTGAGGGCGATGGCACTCCGGTCGTTCTCCGCGAAAGCATTGGCGAGCCTCAGCGCGTTTGCCGCCAGCAGGGCCGACGTTTCAGAACTTGTAAGTTCCATCTCGACTGCGGCGCGAGATGCAAATCTCTCGGCTTGTGCCATGTAACCCTGAGCAAGCAGGATGTGCGCATCTAATAGAGTTTGCTCGAGATCCGCGGCTTTACGGTGGGGTGGGGAGAAGCCCGTCCAGCCCGCATACTGACGAGCACGATCCAGATTGCCTGTAGCCAAAAGCGTTGGAATCATGGCCGAATGTACGTGACGCTTTATCTCTTCACTGCTAGCGAAGTGCTTCCAACGAATGTCCTCCGCTGCAGCAAAGCTTGTGCTAGCGGACACCAGATCACCCAGTTCGTACTGCACTCGGCCCATTAGCGAATAGTAGAACAGCTCCTGAAAGGGTTCCCGTGTATTTTTCACCAGCGGCCAAGCCTGAGTTAAATACTCCCTAGCTCGTTCATAGTTGCCGGAGGAAAATTCTATACCGGCAAGATTCATGAGAAACACCCGAATATTGTCTGAGCTTGGTGCTTTTCGAGCACGATCTGATTGCAAAGCCTTAAAGCAGTGTGTTCGAGCCGCGTCAAAAATGGCTGCATCACGGTAGCTAGTGCATGCGTATCCATGCGCTCGTATCGTCTGCGGATGATTGGCCCCGAGAAGCACTTCATGCAGATTTGCCGAGCGCTCAGCGTAGGCGGCCGACTCTTCGAATCTGCCAAGTAGTAGCTCCGTGTAGCCCAGTGCCATCAATCTCTGCGCCTCCACAACGGGAGAGGACGACGAGCGACCCTGATTGCGTAGAACATCGGCCGTCTGTAGCAGCTCAGTTCTCTGATCGCCCAACTGATCCAACAGCAGTACATAACCTTGTAAAGCCGTGATTCGCTCAATCGACTCCAGGTGGGCACTGGAGAATAGCCACTCGCGTACAGCTGAGTATTCCCTTTTGGCCTCATTGAGTTTGCCAAGCCGCCGATAAAGCTCTGCCAACGTGGCACGGACATTGCCTATGGCATCTTCCGGCAGCGCTCTCGCCTTCTCCTCAGCCATTAACTCTTCAAGTAGAGACACTGCAGACGCAAGATCATCTGAAGCCGCCTTCGAAGATGCCAAAACTTGTGTAAGCTCTATACGTACGGGGCTCTCGTCGATCGCGCCCTGCTGCATGCCAGCAAGCGTTCTGCTTGCGCGTTTGGCAGCAGCAGCGGAATCTCCGTTTTGTAACTCCAGGCGCGCCAAGGATGATTCCAAGACCGCACGGGTACGTGGATCAAGTTGACGATCTGATGCCAACATGGCGTCGCCCACCTTCACAAAGGTTCCCAGACTATCTTCTGCCTGCGTGGCGTAGGGGCTGGCCTGCTGAAAAAGTCGCGCCATGAATCGCTCTGAAGACCGAGCGCGCATGCGTTCCTGCTCACTTAGTTGACGCGCCTCGGAGACGCGGAGATTCTGATAGGCCACAATAGACGAAACGCAGAGAGCAGCTCCTGTCGTGGCTGCAACCAGTTTGTGATGGCGACGAAGCCAGAGGCTCACTCTGCCTATGGGACCCATTACAAGCGCTGAGACGGGACGATACTCTAGCCAAGCACGCAAATCGGCTCGTAAGTCGCTCGCACTTGCATACCGCTGGGCAGGATTACGATTCAGACACCGTCGCACAATTGCTTCAAGACGCTCATCAATACCTTGGCGTGAAAGCTGTGCGCTCGACCCTGTTCGTTTAGTAATTTTGCTACGCTTGGCGTAGCCATCGATTGCTTCACGCAAGCTTCGTCTATGACTTGACAGAATTTCGGAGTAATCGCCCTCAACTACGCGTTTGGGCTGGGCCAGCCAAACTTGTCCTGTAATAAGGCGAAACATCAACGCGCCAACTTGGAATATATCTGTCGCAACGCCGGGCGGCGCTCCTAATATCTGCTCAGGCGCAGCATACTGGGGCGTGAATGCAAGGGCTGGACGGCTGGTTTCCCCCACCTCATTGAGTATGTTGGCAATACCGAAATCAAGTAGCCTGAGCCGCCCATTTTTCTCGATCAAAGTATTTGATGGCTTGATGTCGCAGTGTGCGATTAGTCGGCCATGTGCATGGACCAGAGCGTCGCACAAATCCACAACCCATGATAAACGTCGACGTATGTCGGCACCAATCCGGTCAGCATAGCTAGTGATGGGTTCTCCCTTTACTAACTCCATGACTAGAAATGTTCGCCCTTCAACATTTCCAGCATCTACAAATCGCGCAATGTTCGGATGATCCAAGCGCGCAAGTGCTTTTCGCTCCGCCGCACCAATTGGGGTCTCGGCATCTGCATGGAGCGATCGATTGACTTTCAGAGCTACGGGCTGCGAGAAGCCGTCGAACGTTCGTGAAGCTTCATAGACGTCTGCAGACCCCCCCCGTCCTATCAAGGAATGAATCTGATAGTTCGATAGTCGGTCACCTTGCTTAAAAAGCTCTACATTCTCTTCATTGGCAAAGCATTGGCTGCCAATCTCGCTATTAAGCACTGCGCCAGTGTCTGAGATGAGGTCCTCGGCCCGCGTTGAGAGAAGCTTGCGCGCTAACCTAGCGGCCTCCGAGTCCGTAATTTCGATTTCTTTAAGGATGGCATCTTGACAGGAGACGCTCATGCCGTCCAAACGATCAAGCAGCTTGTCTACACGCGCAATGATATCAGTGGAGATGGAAACCATGGCTATGCGAGCTCATAGTGGCCAGCGCTATTGCTGGGTCGGGGCACGGAGATTGTAGTACTGCGTACGGCCGGAGAGCTTGTCCTCTCCCCTTCCGACGCACATGGGTGGGGGTCCGCTTAGCCACGTGCCGGATGTGCAGTTTGGTGTTTTGGTTCGATATGTTGCTACTGCTACCTGGGCATGGTCCGTTGTTTAACGGAAATGTCCCTCGTGAATTTTCTACTGAAGATCTGCATCGCAGATGGCGGATTTTAGTCTTTTTTTGCGTATTGGTAGTTCGAATGAGAAGTGTCGGATGATAGCTTCGCACGTGCGCTAAATGAGGGACGTCACGACAAATGAGTAGCGTACGCGACACCCTGCAGCCCTTCCGTGCTCGCTGGCTGGGGAGGGCGAAGACTTTCTTGGCATGGTGGATGCTGGAGCTGGTCAAGTGCCCTCCTGCGAACTGGCGCGTTCTGCTGGGCCTTACCCGGCGGACGGCTGTTCTCCCAGCGCGAAGGCGACGAGATCGTCGTGAGCTGGATGGACGGCGCGACGCGCGGTGTTTGGCGGTCCGGAAGGACGCCGCAAGCTGGAGCTGCGAGTCCTCAACGATGCAAGCGGCCAGCCTTCGAGCATGGGCATGGCTCTAGGTGTGTCAGACGCAATGGGCGTCGGCAAGCCTGCAAACACTACAGCATTGATGGCGCGCCAGAGTAAAGATCGTGGCGCCATCAACGAAGTGATAGCGCCCCTACCCATACCCCCACATGAGGGTGTGCAGGTGTCGTCGCCGTGGCCGCCTACCTTTTCGGTCACGACGGGCGTGCAGCAGATAGACGCGATCCTACGGATCGATCAGCGGCGCGCGCCGCGGCACCAGCAGCAGGCCACCCCAAACCCGCGCCGGGAACGCTCGGCAACACACACTACAGCACCGGCATGACGTCACGCGTGATCCTGCTTTCCTTTTCCCTGGGATTCTTTACCGGCTGTGCCAGTACGCCCGTACCCGACGTGCGGCGCACTGCACTGGCAGCTCCGGACGATGTGATCTATAGCACCGCGCAGACCTCGGCGATGCAGAAGGTAGAACCGCCGTCGACCGCTCCGCAGCCGCAGATCCGCCGTGGTAACGGGCACATGATCAATCGCAGCGCCGCCAGCCCTCCAGTGCCGTCGCTCCGCAGGGCCAGAAGCGGGTCTGCGACCTTTAACTTCGAAGGCGAGTCCGTGCATGAGGTGGTCAAAGCCATCCTTGGCGACATGCTTGGGCAGAACTACGTCCTCGCCCCCGGCGTACAGGGCACGGTCACGCTGGGCACGCCCAAGCCGGTCTCCCAGGCCGAGGCCTTGAACCTGCTGGAGATGGTGCTGGGCTGGAACAACGCCCGATTGGTCTACAGCGGCGGGCGCTACAACATTATCCCGGCGGACCAGGCGCTGGCCGGCAGCGTTGCGCCGCGCACCGGGCCCGCTTCCAACGCGCGAGGTTACGAGGTGCGCGTGGTGCCCCTGCGTTTCATTTCCGCTAGCGAGATGAAGAAGCTGCTGGAGCCGTACGCGCTGCCAAACGCGATCGTCCATGTCGACGCCACCCGAAATGTCATCGCGCTCGCAGGCACACGCACCGAACTGGAGAACTACCTGCGCACGGTCGAGATCTTCGACGTCGACTGGCTGTCCGGCATGTCCGTGGGCGTATTCCCGCTGCGAACCGGTCGCGCAACGCGCGTGGTCACCGATTTGGAAAAGGTGTTCGGCAACGACAGCAAGACGCCCAGCGCGGGCATGTTCCGCTTCATGTCGCTGGAAGGAGCCAACGCCGTGCTGGTGATCACGCCACAGGCCGCCTATCTGGACCAGATCCAGCAGTGGCTGGCACGCATCGACGGCGCCGGCGCCGGCGCCGGAAGCCGGCTATTCTCGTACGAACTCAAGTACGTCAAGGCGCTCGAGCTCGCTCAGCGTTTGGCTGATGTTTTTAGGGCGATAGGTAGCAGCGCGTCCAGCATGGAGCGTTCAAGCGATGGCGATAGCAACGTCTCGCTAATGCCTCGCGCGGAGTCGGGGCAGATCGGCGGTATGAACAGCAACATCAGCCCTTCAGATTATAGGAGCGGCAGCAGTTCAAACAGTGGGAACAGTGCTGGTTTGTTATCGTTCAACCAACGCGACAACGGTAACAGTGTGGTGACACTGGACGTTGCTGGCGCCCGCGTGGGTGTCACCGCGGTGGAAGAGACAAACACCTTGCTGGTGCGGGCCAGCACCAGCGCTTGGCAATCGATCTTCGAGGTGATCGAGAGATTGGACGTGATGCCGCTGCAGGTCCACATCGAAGCGCAGATCGCTGAGGTGTCGCTGACCGGCGACCTGAGCTACGGCGTTAACTGGTACTTGGAGCACGCGATCACCGACAACGGGCTGCAACCGTTCGCCGAACCCGGTGCGGGTGGCCCCAGCCGCTGGAGCGCGCTAGCCGGCAGCATCGGCGGCGTGAGCGGCGCCGGTCCGGTCTGGACGCTGGCCAAGAACGACGTCGCCGCCGTTATCAGTGCGCTGGAAGAAGTGAGCGACGTGCGCCTGCTGCAGACGCCGTCAATCTTCGTGCGCAACAACGCCGAGGCCACGCTCAACGTCGGCAGCCGCATCCCGATCTCTTCAGTAACCGTTGCTCCCCGGTCGGGTACGGACAATAGTTACAGCCAAGTGCAGTACTTGGATACTGGCGTCATCCTGAACGTACGGCCGAGGGTTACCAAGAATGGGGTTGTATTCCTTGATATCGCGCAAGAAGTCAGCTCGCCGGGCAGCATTCCCGATGCCAATGGCAACGTGCGCATCAATACCCGAAAACTACAGACTCAAGTCGCAGTGCACGCAGGCGAGACCGTTATGCTCGCTGGCCTGATCAGCGACGGGACGACCACCGGATCAAGCGGGATTCCTGGACTGAGCCGCATTCCGCTACTCGGCGGCTTTTTTGGACGCAAGAACAGGAGTAATGACCGAAGTGAGGTTCTCGTGCTGATCACCCCCAGCATAGCACTGGATTTGAAAGACGTTTCTAGAATTACGGATGAGTACGGTCAGAAGTTCAAAGCCCTTGAACCACTAAGGTGAGCTTAGCAATCCATAGAAAGAGCTGCGCGCACCGCCCTGGAGAAACAACCTGCACCCCGCTGCAACCCCACAAGGGCACTCATGCCAGGCCACGTCGGCCTGCAACTCACGTGTGTCTAGACTGAGTATCACTTCACACGGTGCGTCAACTTATCCCCTAGCTGCTGGATTGAGAGGCGCCACACGAACGCCAATCGAAGTCCACCCATCACCCTACCGTCCCACCAGTGCTTCTCCATCCGATAGCCGTGAATGTCCGTTCCATTAGCATGAATCTTCTGACTAATCAGCGTGAATCCACGAGGTACCACGAAACCTGATAAGGGGTGTGTGTACTTGGGCCGTAGTGTTGTACGGAGCGAACGTAAACTTCAGTGAGCGCGGACGCGTCGGCAGCTCGATATGAGCAACTTGATCATTGGTCGGATGATGCTGGAGAGGCTTGAGATTATCCGGTAGCCTAAAACTTCGGACTTTCGGCGGGGCGGTTGAACAACAGGTGTGTGGTGAGGTCGGAAGTGTAACAACCCTGTGTTCGAGACATTCAGCATCGCGTTATCGAGTCATGATCGCTGTTGCCCAGCACTGAAAGCACAGCTCGTGAGTTTCAGCAGCATCCCAAAGACAGCGCATACAACGCGCTGCTTCAGACCTCTTTCGGCTATTTTGTCTGGGGTCTCAGACTCCCAGCTTGCGTTCGTGGCCGCGTTTCAACCGACTCGGAGCGATGTTGCCGCACGGACGGGCGAGGCACTTGGGTGGAGCCAGACAGTTGCAGCGTCTGCACCGGTAAAGAGCTAACCCCTGTGACTCCTCGGATCAAAGGATGAGATCCGTTGGCGCGGACCGGCGCACTGTCGACGGGCCACACCGGGACGCCGTTGAAGAAATCCATCTTCTCGACCTGAGTTGGCAGCGGTTGCGTCGTACCGCCTGCAACGTAGATCGACCCGCCGATCTGATCTATCGCTCGCACAAGCTTAACCACCGCAGCCCCCTTGTCGTTGGCTTCCAATGTAACGACGTGGTGCTCATCTTCCTGGCTGTAGCTAACCGCCGTAACCGCTTGATCGACATCACGTAAGCAGATGGTGTGGAGGAAGGTGGTCTGCTCTTCCCCTGCGCTGGTCAACTCCAAGCGGTACTGTCCAATCGGTCCGCCTTCAATGATTGTCTTTCGTTCAGCATTAGGCGCCAGATGGCTGACGACGTCCATGGCTTGGCTGCCGATGACGGCCGTAGAACGGGCGCCGGAGTGGGTCCACGGGTTGGTTGCATCGGCACTACTTCCGCCAGCATGAATTACGAATGTCTTTCTCACCTGGTTGCCGGCAATTCTCGGGCCCTTGAACCGCGCCTCACCAAACCAAGGATGCAATGAATCGCTGCCACTAACTGCACGATCTAGCACTACGACACACTCTAGACGACGTAAGTAGAGAAATTCACGCACCGCGCGCTCCGCATATGGCCAGTCGTACCGCGCATCCCACGAATTCACTAACGGGAATCGATAGGCGGCTGTAAGATCTACGGCCGCGTAGCTGTACTCTGCGGATGATCGCAACCGTAAAACAGTCGGTTTCCCGATGTACTGGCCAATGTGGCCGCGCCCCTCAAACAATAAGCCGTTGTGCGCTACCCCCTCGAGTGGGTTTACAACCCCTATACCGTTCCAGCCAGCAATACTGTCCGCATCGCCGTAACCAGTGGTCTCACGGCTGAGCCAGCGCCCTTTCCTCCAGATTTGAAATGTCCCTGCGTCAAAGTGACTATGACCCACTCCACCGCCAGCCATCTTGCGCTCATTCGACTCAGCGTAACTGTCGGTGCCGCCGAGCTGGAAGAGAACCCTAGCCTGACTATTGCCTTGGCCGGAGCTTGAGAACATGAAGCCGGACCCGGCAGCGTAGAAATCCGTTGGCAGAGTGACTGACGGCGCCGTATCCACAGTGGAACGGTACTCTGCATTGATCCACCAGGACATCCCGCCAGGAATACGGGAAATCCAGTCTCGGGAAACGCGAGCAACGGGTTCCGTTGGGAACCGCAAGGCCATGACGGCCATGAAATCGCTATATGCAGAGCGCTCAGCTGACCCGCCCTCGCGAAAGAACTCATCATCGTTGAACGGGAATACATCAAACTTGACAGCTTGGCCATCGCGGCCGAGCGTCGGTGTCGGCGTTGCCTGGTACATCAAGGCGAAGGGTGCCTGCTTCCAGTAGGGCACTTGAGCCCACAAATCGTAACCGTAGTCGGTGGCCGCAGTGAAGGCTGTGGCCGCGTATGCGAACACGTACGGGCCATACTGCGTCCCCTCCAACGCTAATCCGCCGTCTCCATGCGCCTCAAACCAGCGGGCAAACGACCCCGGGTTGCTTGAGCTAGCGCGGGTGGGGTCATAGTACCGGGTCTGCATGGCGTCATTTAGAAAGCCATCGGCCATGGAGTTCTCGCCGGCGGTTGCCAATCCCCACAACAGACTATTGCGAAGATAGCCCCAGAAGTAGTTGTTCGAAGGCATGGACGCCCCCCCCCACGCTTTGGCATTGAGCACTGAAATGTAGTTGTTCCAGCGCGAAATGAGTGTCGTCCTGTCACTCGCGCTCAGCCGATGGTGGCACCAGTCGTACACCAGAATCGCATCTTCGCCATACCAGCGTGCTGCATCACTGGATACTTGACTAGTATCGATCGTGAAGTTTCGTAGCCAACTTACTGCCGCATCACACTCGGTCACGTCAGCGTAGTTTGAGAGAAGGCTGCGCAGTGCGCGGGCCCGGAAGTGCGCGGAAGGACTACTTGAAGCACTTGGAATGGGTACTTCGTTTCCTGCAGCACGCCATTGCCGTGCGCGAAGAAGTCGGGCATAGCCAGGCGCCTGAGTCTCCATCGAATACCAGATGCGCGGATGACTGGCAGGTATCACCTGCGATGAGGCCGCAGGTGACACTGCTCGAATAGGCGCGAGCGCCGGTCGTGCACGCGCAGTAACCCCGCTCTCGCTGCTGCTCTCAGCTGTACCGGAAGACTCCTCCCCCGCACACCCTGTGCCCAACGCCGCGAGAATAACGACGGCAACCGCGACTAGCAGCTTCATATCTTCTCCCCCCTGGGGGCGTGGGTGCTATTAGCGGCTACGGTGTTAGGACTAGGTTTGCGCCAACCCAGAAGCGGTGATGTCAATAATTGTGATGTACCTTCAGCTCTACAACGACGCGATCCACACTATGCGATGTGGGACGGGTCTTTCTGCAGGCATCTTGCCAAAGGCAATATCACATCGGCCGTCAAAGTGGCTAAGTGATGGATACGGGCTCTTGAGAACTATCCAGGCCTCCTCCTTAATTTCCGCCTTGAATTCAGGACTGTATTGGATTTGGCAGTAGATACGTTGACATCAACGTCGGCCACAGCGAGCGCAACACGGTCATAGCTAAGCTCTTCTGCCCTATTCTTGTTTGCGCGCCAGGTGGGTATTTCAAGAACCATGGGGTATTGATAACGAATCGCTACAGCGCGGGCCCGCGAACCGCGTCCATAACCCGTGCTTGGTAGTTGCCGGCAGGTTCTGGAGTGTTAACGGTTGCGCTATGCGTCTGCGCCACTGGCGGTTGGCGTATAAGTGGCTTGATGTTCCAAGGGGGCTCGTTCCAGCGCAAACGTCAGCTGCGCCACAGCGCAACTACCCACCCCACCGTCGTCATCTAACATATCAACTTCGAGGTGTACCAGGATATGGCCGTGATCTAGTATCCGATAAGTTGAGGTTGCCACATCGGAGGCTACCGTTACCCGCGCGTGGACCCGTGATGCTGGCGGCCGATTGTAGACAACCGTGGTGTCGCGCGCCCCACGAGGGATGAAATGGTCCCCGAATCGTGCGATGAGGGTTCTGCGTGCCGCCATTAGGCACTTGGCGTACAAAGCCACCTGCCAGTCCCAAGAAGCGGGCTCATCTACTTCAAACTTATAACCCTCCATTAGTGCTCCTTCCCCGAGGATGTTGAGGGCCGGCGGGCAAGATCCCAACCTAGCGTTAACTGGCCGCTCTAGCTGAAATACGCGAAGTTGGCCACAGTTCCGCCCCTAGCGGCTGCCTAAGCGTTGGCGGAAGCAATCGCTTTTCTGTGTAATGAAGCTTTAAGTCTCTTCCGCTCCGTGAGTAGAGACCCAGCATACGCCGACGTGGACGCCCCTCAGCGCCGGCGTGTGCGCCTCCCTCCATGCCTCCTCGCTTAGAAAACGCACAACCTACGCGGTCAACGTTCTCCTAGGGAGACTGAAGATCACCACGTAAAGCCGACTACGGGTCTCCTCATATTTCGTTTACGAGCTCACAAACTATGGTGAAATTGCTCGCGTCAAAAAGTGGCGTATTGCTGAAGCGGCCCGCACGGCGCTCGTTCACTTGGATTTGTAAGGACTAACTGAATCGCCCCGGGTTCAGTAGACGTCTCCAAGCCGTACATTACGGCAATCATGGAGGTGTGTATGAGCGGCAAGCGGTATTCGGATGAGTTCAAGGCCGAGGCGGCCAAGCAGGTGATCGATCAGGGGCGTTCGGTGCGAGAGGTGTCCACCCGGCTGGGCGTCAGCATCGACTCGCTGTATGCGTGGGTCAGGGAGCAGCGCAAGGTGCCGGCCGCGCGGCATGCGGATGTTTCGTTGGCGGCGGAGAACCGTCGCCTGCAGGCCGAGCTCAAGCGGGTGACCGAGGAGCGCGACATCCTAAAAAAGGCCGCCGCGTACTTTGCCAAGGGGTAAGGGCGAAGTACGCGTTCATGCAGGCGCATCTGGACCAGTTCCACGTGGTAAGCATGTGTCGTGTGCTGGGGGTGCAGCGCAGCGGGTTCTATGCGTGGCGGTGCCAGCCGCAGAGCGATCGCCATCGCGAGGATCAACGTCTTTTGGGCATGATCAAGCAGGCATGGCTGGAGAGCGGCACGGTCTACGGCTACCGCAAGGTCACCGACGACTTGCGCGACCTGGGCGAGGCTTGCGGCAAGCATCGCGTGGCACGGCTGATGAAGCAGGAAGGTCTGCGGGCGCAAGTGGGTTACGGGCGTCGTCCGCGGCCTCGTGGTGGCCGGGTCTCGACGGTCGCGCCGAACCACCTGGATCGGCAGTTCGACGTGGTCGCGCCCAACACGCACTGGGTCACCGACATCACCTACATCCGCACGCACGAGGGCTGGCTGTACCTGGCGGTGGTGCTGGATCTGTACTCACGCCAGGTCGTGGGTTGGGCGATGCAAGGCCAGATGCACGCCGATCTGGTGCTGCAGGCGCTGCTGGCAGCGGTGTGGCGTCGGAAACCGGTGCCCGGACTGATGCTGCACTCGGACCAGGGCAGTCAGTTCACTGGTGCCGAGTGGCAGGCGTTCCTGAAGGCCCACGGGATCGTCTGCAGCATGAGCCGGCGCGGCAACTGCCACGACAACGCCGTAGCCGAGAGCTTCTTCCAGTTGCTCAAGCGAGAACGGATCAGGCGAAAGATCTACCTGACCCGGGATGCGGCGCGTAGCGACGTGTTCGACTACATCGAGATGTTCTACAACCCCAAACGCCGGCACGGCTCCAATGGAGGCGTCTCTCCGGTAGAGTTCGAACGGCAGGCGGGACTATCAGGCTTGTAGTTGTCTATGAAACCCGGGGCGATTCACCACCATCTACTGTCGCTCCGACGATCAAAGCCGGCATAGCATCCTTCCCGATCCGGCACCCGCCCTTTCCCGATCCGGCCAGCAGGGGGAGACAGCTTTTCGACTTCTCACAAAGCAACCGTCACTTTGGCTCCACCCACGTGCACTTGGCCTCGATCACACTCACCACAGATCGCGCGCGCGCCACAGGAATGCCATTCGTCAACGGTGAAACGTCTTATGCCGAGGGTCTTCTCGAACGATACGATCGGGAGTTGACGCCAACGCGATATGTAATGGCCTCCTTAATCGTAGTCGTTCGCTTATCATCAAGATCCATGAGTAACCCACCTCCAAGGCAGAACATCATTTTCCCTGGTGCACACCAGTGATCGGCTACACATCCCGGGAATCTACGACAACTCGGATCCAGATGACATTGTTTCTCTAGCCCACCAGATCGCATGCCGTGATTGTCCCGACTAGATGGCTGCGTGAATTTCCGACCATACAACGACGTCATTTCACGCAACAATTTTTGTGATTTTCTCATTGATTGGACACGCTTCTCGTCAATCGCAAGAAAACATGCGTCATCGGCGCCGAAACAACACCGCCGCGACGCCGCGCGCGACCGTCGAAGTTCAACCAGTTTCCCCTTCGTCATGAATTACATAACCCACACATTAATCCGTCTTGGGTACGCCGAAGCGCCTCCTACTCAGGGTCAACCGCATAATCCGACGACGTGAGCGAAGCCTCTACGGGTCGCTTTATCTGTGCGAGCTCTCGACGTTTTGCGAGCTCGAGGCGTGCCTCCTCAATCATCTGATCTTGGCTGCCTGCCGGTTCAGCTGTGCTTGCCGGGGCTGTATCACACGAAGTTGACGCCAATAGAATGGCTAGAGCGGACAAGTATTTCATGCCTCCTCCATTAGCTCAACGAGGATAACTTTTGCGCCGAGATGGCGCTCGATTGAGTTCGCTTCTTCACGGCCATAATTGGAGTTGATGATTATAAGACTCGCACCTGATAGCCGTTTCGACGGCGTAGCGGCGACGATCTCATCAACGAACTTTCTCGTCGTCGCCACGTGCGATGAGCCTAGCCCGTAGACAGCGCCAACGACCTCGCCACGCGCGAAGTCTGCGCGAGCTTGCATTCTGACTTTGCCATATCGAGAGCTCAAGAATTCTGTCGGCAATGCGTTGACAATATGAATGTAGCGTGTTCCGTATCCTTTGGCTTTCTCATTCGCAAGCCTGTACAACGCCGGCATCGCTGCCGGCCTATCTTGCGATACTGCGGTGCGCTGCACCTGCCGATCTACTTGGGAGCAAGCTGAGATCGTCGCTACTAGAAGAGCCGCCACTAGTGACGCCTGGTTTATGCTGGTCATGTTTTTGTTACCCACCTGTACAGCGTTGGTCAGTCTAGAAATCGTTAGTTCTGCTAGCGCCGGAGCCAAGGATGATCGGCAAATGAATCCTGATATCTCTATTACTTCTGAGCACCGTTGCTAAACATGTCAACTGTAGATAGTTCAGCGTATGCGGTGGACACCAATCGCAAAGCCTTCTGGGTGGTGCAACACCCACCGGCCGCTGTTATGTATGTAGTGTGACCCATCGGGAAATATCTGGATGTCATCGGTCGCACCCCATACGCGCTCACCTGTCGCATTGGAGAACCTCTGGGCGCAACGACCAGCCGCCGTCGAGCACGCAAGAAGTCGTATGTCATTGCCAGGCCGATGCTTTCCGGAATTAAGCAGCATTCTTGCGCCACGCTCTGGTTCTATCTCCTCCCATCCATAACGCGTCCTCTCCAAGAGGTGTTCTGCCTCACCATGTGTGATGAGGTCGGTCGTGTCGTCCAATCGCGGCGCCAGCTCTCCGTACCAAATAGCCTCCTCGTTTCCAATAGTTAAGCCGACGCGACCCGCACCGAGGCGGGCGGAACCTTGGGTGAGAGCTGAAGAGCGTGCGACTCGCATCAGTAGTCGCCCAGGCGCCGACATGCCAACAGGTGTCAGGGCGACGTCATACGCAATTTCGAAAACGGGACGCCACGAGTTGTAGATCACATCTCCATGAAACTGGCGATGCCTATTGATACTCCAAGCCGATTGGGCCGACATATCGCGTAAGTGTCTAGCTGCGCGCGCTCGCTCCTCCATAGTCCAGACAGATCCAGGCGTCGTGCCAACAATAGCGATTACCTCACCCGGTTGGTTCCAGTTTCCGTCAGTGTCAAGCCATGGATCGCCGTCTAGCGCGATGCTTCTAACGAGTGAGTTCTGCCGCTCGCGGTTCTCCTCCGCGAGTCCAGTGCGGGTGTACTCAACAAACTCCGAAATCAGATCGGCGCCTGAGCGTGTGTGTTGATACTGCGGCTGGGCATATCGGTGCATTTGCTTGGCGTAAGAGTAGTCCTCAGCAGCACAAGAACCAGCACATTGATACCCTGACGGATCGATGTTGCTGAGCGGGTTGTTCATGACGTACGCGTAGGCATTCATGCTTTGCGTACTGGTTTCGCTCTGGATGAAGGGGTCGACGCTCATGAACCGCCCGATGCTCGGGTCGTAGATGCGGCCCCCCATGTGGATCAGCTGGTGGGTGTCCAGGTGCTCGTGACCGGTGTATCCCTTCTCCGTTAGCTGCTCGCTACCGGTATCGCGGTGCAGCAGGCCGCCGTTGGTCTGCCAGTCTCCCTTGAGCGGGGAGCCGAATGCGTCGAATGCATGGCGCTCGGTAACACCTCCCTGCTCGTCGGTAACCATCACTAGCGATCCCAGACGGTCGTAATGCTGGTAGCGCACCTTGCGGTTGCCCCCCGCCTTCTCGACCACGACATGGGCACCAATGTAGGTGCGCTCGGACTGAACCGTACCGCCCATCGTGACCAGCTGGTATCCATCACTGTAATACGTTGTGCGGGCACCTTGCTTACGGACCGTCAAACTAAGGTCCGGACCGTAGCGCATCTCGGTGACGCCGGCGCCTTCACGGATCTTGATAGGCTTGTTGAAGACGTTGTAGTCGACGATGCGGCCATTGCCAACCGTCATGTTGCCAGCTGCATCGTACTGGAAGTCACGAATGACCTGGCCATCGGTCCGGGCCACCTGGCGAACGGCATGCGGACCTGCATTGCTGTCCCCCGAACGCGATGCATCCCCGTACTGATAGCTGCGCCCGAAGTCGCTCTTCTCTAGCAGATTTCCGACTGCGTCATAGTCGTAGTTCACGGTACGCGTAGGCGTCCCGTTGGTCCACGTGACCGTGGCCGTGTCCAGGCGCTGCAGATTGTCGTATGTGAACTGCTCGCTAGCGCTGGCTACGCGGTCGTCACGACGGGTCAGGTTGCCGAATGCATCACCGTAGAAATAGCGGAGATCGGCTAGGGCCGTGCGGGTCTGCACCCTCTGATACAGAATGCCTGTCAAGTCGCCGGTCGATTCGGCGGCCGTGATTATTGCTTCCACTCCGTTGGCATAGGCGATGTGCTGTGCTCCGCCTCGTGCGCTGTAAGCGTTGACGGTGTAGTACGGGGTGTGCCCCCCGTTCGCACCGCTCCACGGGCGCCACTCGCCGCTGAGGTGACCATTGACCCCGAAGGTGTAGAAGACCATCTCACCGCTTGCGTACTCGCGACCCTTCAGGCGACCGTAGTTTGCGTCGTAGGCCCACTTGTCCGAGAACGTGCGCGGGCTGCCCTGAATGGACGTGGTGCTCTTGATCAGGCGACCAAAACTGTCGTAGTCGTGGTTGCGCACAAAGTCAGCCGTGCCATCCAAGTCACTGTCGCCAGACTCCTGTCGGCTCAGGGAGGGCTTGCCGTTCTGGTCATAGATCCACTTCGCGTCGAGCACGCCGTGTACGGTGCGCTGCAGGGGACGACCAAGGGTATCGTAGCTGGTGACCACTGCCTGCCCCATGGCATTGGTGGTCTGCACCACTTCACCAAAGCCGTTGTAGACCAACTGCTCGGCTGGAGCCGCTACGGTGCCCGAGTCTGGGTCGAGTGTCTTCACCCGGCGGCTGAGCGCGTCGTAATGCCACTGCACCTGCACGCCCTGTGGGTTCTGGGTCAGCACCTTATTGCCCTGGCCGTCGTAGCGATGGAAGGTGACGCCTCCCATGGCATCCCGGGTGGACAGCAGGCGCTGGCCGGCATCCAGCAAGCGCGTTACTGTCAAGCCACCACTGGGCAGGCCAATCGTCGTCGTGAGACCGCTATAGATGTAGGTCCATACCTGCTCGCCGACTGCGTGGCCGCTGCGGCTCACCACCCTCTGGCGGTAGCGCCCCAGTGGGTCGTAGTCGCGGTACTCAGTCTTGTACAGCACACCATTGTTCGCAGGCGCGCTCTCGAACAGCTTACGGCCACGGTCGTCGTAGGCTGCGTGGACCATCGTGTCCTCTACTCCTTCCGACCCAGCCTTCCGCTCCTCCAGCACCCGACCGAGAACGTCGACGCGCTTGCTGGTCAGAGGCTGACCGGCAGACAGCGTATTAATCTCGGCGACTGCATTTCCGCAACTCGACTCACACCAGTTTATCGTCTGGTAAGCCGGTTGACCGATGTTTGGGCGACTTACCTCCAAACGCCCGGCAAAATCATAGTCGAACTCCACAGAGGTGCCGTCGGGGTTCTGCTGCGACTCGATCTGGCCGAACGCCTCGTTGTAGGCGTAGATGACGTTAAAGCCACCGCTCAACGTGTATCCCAGGAAATAGCCATCCGATTGACCGTAACCCGTAATCACCACGCGGTCGGCCATGCCGGGCGCACTGCGAGTCATGCGCTCAACGTTTCCGTAGGCATCATACTCATACTCCTCCTTGACTTCCTGGGTCGCTACACCCTTTTGAACCGTTCTGCTCTCTAGGCGGCGCGTCCCGTTGTAGTAGTCGTAGTCCTCCGTTACAACCTTCGTCGGATTAGAAGCGCTTTCCGGCAGGGGCCCCTCCAAGGCGTACATCGTCGGAGAAACCGTGACCGTCTTCTTGATCACCTTGTCGTAGAGGCCCGACCCCACTCCACCGTAGTCGTATACGTAGCTCGTGGTCGTCATATCGGTAACAGAAGGATTGCCGTCTGAGAACGTCTCAAGCTTATGCATTTGCGAGGTTACATTGCCCATCGAGAGGTCTGAGGCGGTGTACGTGTTGGTCGTCGTGGAGCGCGTGAGCGTAGGACGCCCAGGCGCGTCCGCGTTATAGGAAACATCGACCTGTGTCTCGAGGTAAAGATGGTAGACGTCGTCAACTGACGTTGACGACCATACTGAGACGACTTCTGACAACGGCGCGCCATTGGGGTCGTCGGTGCGCAGGCGCACCTGTACGCCCATCGGCTTTCCCGTCAGTGGGAAGTAGTCGTAGTACTCGGTCCGCGTGCTCCTGTCGTGGCCATCCTTCAGGTTCTCGTCGATGACGATCGCCTTGAAGCCTTGGAAGCCACGGCCTTCCGTCGAGAACATAGCGTCTTCGTAACGAACACATTGTTCATTCAGTCCACCCACACCATTGCTGGCGCGATAGCTGGCGACCACCGGCATCGTGGCGCCGAAATGATAGTGCCCCCGCGATGCGCTCTCGAGGTTCACCTTGTAGAACGGAGCTGCCGCGGTGTAGCTGCAATCGGGGTCACCCTCGCCCGACAGGGGGGCGTAGCTCCACTGCTCCTTCATGCCCAAGCCATTCACGGCTTGCGTCAGCACGTCAAAGCCGAAGGCTTGCTCCCTAGTCGTGACATGCGCATACGTGCCCTTCGGGCCCCCATGACTACTCACTTCGATCAGGCATACCCCGCCACTGAATATGTCGCATGGCTTTGTGCTGTTATTAGGTCGTTCGATATATTCGCTTCGCTGCTTAGAGCAAAGATCCGCCAGACCATCGTCGTTGGCGTCGCATACAAACGTGGAATGAATTACGCCGGTCAGCAGCGTGGCGTCTTGGGTTATCGAGTACGAGCCGTCGCCATTCTGTACGAATCGCACTACATCGTAGTTGTAAACGCCGCGATTCAGTTCGGGTCGATGGCCCTCTTCAAAGTTGGGAAAGCCTTCAAACGAGCTTCCCTCGGTGCAGATGTGCGTCGGTTCAGCTGCCCCGTCGTACCAAGAGTAGCAATAGTCCGTAGCGACGGATGCAGGCGACAGTAGATCATCGCGCCCGTCGCGGTCGTAATCCATGACCACCAGACCGGTGGCAAGATAGGGATTTACTGCGATGATGTTAGTTACGGCCGTGTCTATGAACCGACCGCCGGTATTGATCCAAAGCGTGTTATTGCCCGTCTGGCTCTGCTTGAAGAAGTCCGCCAACCCGTCGCCGTTGACATCCAGCTGGCGAACGATGCCATCGTTGACCTTTAGCGGACCACCCAAGTCGTCCTGTAGGTGCTTTGCATTACCTACCACATAGCGGCCCTGGCTTAACCCACCGAAGCGGATGTAAGTCGCCAGTGCTCCGCCAAAGCCGCTCGACACGATCATTAGATCGGGATAGCCGTCGGCATTGATGTCCGTGATCTGCTTGTCGCTGAAACGGGCGTTGCTGACGCCAGGGAGAGTATAAGGCTCAAGGCATTCAAATCCGGCCCGCGGGTTCAAGTCTACGGAGCAATTCGTGTAGAGAGTCGCGCCTTGGTTGCTGACAACGACCAGGTCAGCGTCGCCATCCAGATCGAAGTCGCGGACATCCGATACAAAGCCATCTACATACAATCCCGTTCTCCACTCATCGATACGACGAGCTCCCACATTCCAAAGGCCGATCACGACCTCGCCATCGGGTTTAACACTCACCAAGTCGTCGCGACCGTCGCTGTTGAAGTCTGCTCGACCATCATCCATGACATTGAAGGTGGCGTTCAGACGAAGGCTTTCGTCAACCCACGTACTCGCTGGAATCGGCTGCGGTTCACTCGAAACGCGGATCTCCACCGCTTCCGGCTCGTCAAGGGGGCCAAGCGAGCGAAAAAGCGCATAGTCATTGCGTCCATCGCCGTCGATATCACCAAGGTGAACCAGCTCGTCGAGCTCCCGGTCAGTAATCGTGCGCTCTACGAACAGCTGATCCTGATCGCTGTAGGTGAAGAGCGTTTCCGGAAAGGACGTCAAAGCAGCACAGCTGCTGTCCTTGCATAACTGAACGCCCTTGAGGAGCGAACGACCGCTTACGGCGCTCAGCTCATAGCGTAGCTTGATGTGGTGTACCTGGCTTGCACCAACATAGGTGCCAATGCTGGCTAGGCGCTTGATCGCTGCTGTCTTGAAACCCTGCGTGGTGTAACCAACTACTGGATGCGGAGACGCTTCGTAGTTGAACCGAACCTCTCGGTTGCCGACGCTGCTGCTAAAGCCGGTGTAGAATATGCTCGTCAGTACTGCATCCACATCGTTGGAGTAGCGGTAGTCGATTCGGTTTCCGTCCGGCGTCTTGGCCGACGTCAGATGCCAGCGTGTGGGATAATCGAAGGTACCGTCATGGCGCTCACCTCGTTGCTGGCGATCATACAGTTGGACCATGCCCGACCGATTTCGCACATGGAAATAGCTTGACGGGTTTAGACTGTCGCCACCCATCAACGTCACGATCGTGAAAGGATCGTTCTCCGGGCTGTAACGGCTGCCCGACGAACCGTAGGCCGAGCTACCGGATCGGAGCAGGAGTTGTTGGCCGTTCAGGCAGAGCCGATCGATTGCGTGACCGTTGAAAGGCCTGCTACGAACCGAGATAGCCTCTATGGCAGCGCATCGATGAACTTGCGCTTGTCCAGCTGAGAGACTCCAGCCCAAGCCCAATGTATTTGCACTTGACCCGCTGGAGTACTCGAGAGAAACGCCCGGGGTAACGCCGGCCCTCCCCGGTGGCACCGGGATGGTGACGCTATAGCTCGCACGACCGCCGTCGTTGCTGCTCTTACCCACCAGCGTTCCCACCGCGTCCGAAACCGGCTCAGGTGCGTTTGGCACTGGGCTATCAGGCAGACCTTCCAGCGACTTCTGCACCACTACTGTGATGGTGTTGCTGGCATTGGGCGAACACCCGGAGTTGTTGCATGCTCGGACGCGCAGGCAGTGCGACCCGTCAGGGTGGTTCAGTAGGTCGTGGCGCGGCGACGTGGATGTATCTACTACGTCGTAGGCACCGAGACCGTATGGGCAGACGCCACCCGAGGGGGTCGCAGCCAGAATGTCGTATTTAGACACCGTCTCGGTAGATGCCGTCCAGGAAAGACTGATCACGCCATTATTGCTCGACGCTGGACCCGTCAAGCCGCTAGGATTCGAGGGGACCTTGAGCACTGCGATGGTGCGCAAGTCGCTGGCTTCGCTACAGGATGCGCTGTTGCACGCTTTGATACGGTAGTTGAACGTGCCATCCGGATGCTGCGGAATGACGGCCGTCAGGATGCCTCCGGCGACCGTGGCGACGAGTTCATACCGCGGATTTTCGGCATTGTGATTGATCCGGATGACTTGGTACCCATCCACTTGTCCCGTCGACGCAGCCCAAGATGCTGTGACCGTACCGGTTGTGTTCGACGTTGGCAGCGATAGACCCGTGGGTACGGATGGCGTCTTCAGTACCGTTGTCGAGCGAAGGGCGGAATCAGGGCTGCATGCGAAAGGTACGTCGGTCAGCGTGTTGCACGCATCGACCCGAAAGTCCCAGTTCCCGTTCACGAGCCCATTGAAAGTGTGCGAAAGCTTAGAAGCCGCCAGAATCGTCGTCGTCGGGGTGCCATTGAGGCGCCGTACCAGGCGAAAATGTGTCACGTTCCCAGCCGGCTTTGTCCAGCTCAGACCCACCGTACCAGTCAAATTCGTCCCATCGCACCCATTCGGACACGTAAGCAATGGCGCAGCCGTGGGTTGCGCATAGACATTGACACTCTTCGGGACGCCATCCGTACAAGTCCGCTGCCCCTGCCCGTCGGGCGCATAGCACACTCGTGCTCGATACATCCGCGCGCCCGAACTGGGGAGCGTTATTTGCTTCTGCGTGATCGACTCGCTATCGACCACGAGCCTTGGCCAACTTGCCCCTCCATCTACGCTTTCCTCGAGGTCGTAGAGGTACTCCCGCGTACCCGCTACGCCCGTCCAACGCACTGTGAACGTTTGCTCCGCGTTCTCCGGCAGGGTCAACACCGGAGGCGGCGGGGCTGATGTGGTAGTCCTAGCATGCGCATGCATCGTGACTGCAAGCAGCATCACTGCAGACGCAAGAAAGGTCAGGGTCTTAGACATTGAGTTCCATGGACAAGAAATAGGGCGCATAGGAATCAGATACGCAACCAAGCGCCGAAGTCCGCCATAGCGTCCTCATTGTGGTCGGATTGAGTTAGCCCACCTTCCGAATTGGAGTGCCCTAATCTTCCACTAGTCGATGCATGTCAAACGGGCTCACGCTAAGGAGTACGACATAGCCCACGCCGCGCATCACGACGTTCTGCGCCCAAGTCGTTGTCGGTAGATGGCGTAGTAACTCAGACCTGATCAGATTAATGCAGCGATGGGCACTATCGTCCAGAAGCGTGCGTGCTATCGCTTCGTCATCGACATGAAGGCCGGCCGATCTGCTGCTTGGCCGAGCGACGCACTTCCACTCACAGGGTCGACGATGCCGATCCTGTGCGCTTTCGCTCCCGGTCATGGATACTTGCCCCTGAGGAAGGCCGTCTAGGTTAGTTCTCTAAGGGCCACCCAATCAGGTCTCATAAGGCTGCTATGTGTCGGCCCCCTGACTGGCAGATCTACGTGCGCCATTCCATCATCAGCGGCGCCACGACGGAGAGTATCTTCGCAAGTCTCGGGCGCCTGGTCGGCGTCGGGGACGAGTGAAACGGTGATTGGCTCAGCACCGTTGTGAGAGGTGGATTCACACCTACTCTTCAGATCTTGGCCTATCGCATTCAGAAGCCTGATGGTGCGCGCGCCGACACATTACGCTCTCAAGCCTCGTCTTTCAGCTCAAACTTCTTCGCTGCCAACTTTTCAAGTCGCTTGTTAAGACGAGCGCGCACTTCCCAGAATCGATGCCCGCGAATCGTTCTTCGCCACCTAAACTTTCCGCCTCAGCTAGTTGTCATAGGGCGCTTGCTCAGCCTCAGTCAGTGGCTTGCTTTCGTCGCTAATCATTGGTTGGTCCCGGCCCCATGCGAAGCGCACGTTAGATCATATTCCATGCGCAGTACGAGCGCCCTACTCGTGCCTGAAAGGCGCATGAAACAATCCGGAACAAGCAACTACAAATGACATGCAATGACGTCACGTCACGTGATGTTGTGTGTGAAATTGCATCCCATAAACGGGGGCACAATGAGTCTTTAGAAGTGATCTAATTGAGTTGAACTTCACTGCCTCGTTAGCCATGACAACGAAGAACCCGATCCCAAGCGGATACACGTTTGGTGACTACCTGGTCCTGGTACCAGAGCAATTGGCCAGCACCCCAGTGGCCTCGCCGCGATCGATCGATGCGGAAGCCGCATCACTGCCTGACGTACAGCAGGCGCGTCATGAAGCCCCTTCTGTGCGCAAGCGCTCCCAGCGGCGGCGACCCACCGTGCAGGTCTATAGAGAACAGGACGTACAGCAGGTAGAGAGCAGCATGCAATGCCTCTCTCGAAACAATGATCGTCGTAAGAACTATGAGGCAATGCTGACGCTTCTGCGTAAGAGCCAGCCACTCGGTGTGCGCCGGCTCGTCGAGGTGCCACGCAGTTTCGGTAAGGCACTGGACGAGCTCGAGGAGCAGATGCCCAACTTCAAACAAGTAATTGCCACTGTCAGAGCCATGCTGGCACTCCAGGTCGCTGGTGATGGCAGCTTCCAGCTACCGCCAATGCTTCTGGCAGGCGATCCGGGAGTAGGGAAAACTTACTTCGCCATGCGCCTGGCTAAGCTGTTGGGTGCCGGCTTTGACATGATCAGCATGGAGGGGGCGACTAGCCCCATGTCGCTCATCGGACTGGAGCAGCATTACTACACATCCAGCCCGGGCAAGGTCTTCGACCTACTAGTGCAAGGGGACACCGCCAATCCGGTGTTCGTAGTCGACGAGCTGGATAAGGCCTCAAGCGACGCCAGGCACCCTCCGGCAAATGCGCTGTACCAGCTGCTTGAGGTCGAGACAGCCAAAAGGTTCTGTGATCAGGCGTGCCTGCAGGTGCGACTGGACGCCAGCCGCATCAACTGGATCATCACCGCCAACTACCTATCCCTGATTCCGGTACCGATCCTCTCCCGACTGAACACGTTCTATGTACCCAGCCCCACCGGCGCCGAGCGCGTCAAGATTGCTGGGACGATCTATCGAGATCTCAGGAAGCAGATGGCCTGGGGAAGGCGATTCGAGCCAGAGCTTCCGCTCCGCACGGCGAAGACGCTCGCCGGGTGCGCAGGATCGGTCAGACCCATGAAGTCCTTGCTGCGCCTGGCCTTTGCCAACGCCTATCTGAGGAAGAGCAAAGTCGTCGACCCCTCCGACGTCAGCTTGGCGATGCGATGCGCAATGCCGCTTCCCGATCTTGAACATTTGGAAGTTGCTGGTCACGCCTGAGTCGTTCAATACGGGCACCGCGATGCCGCTATATGGGTCTCCCCCGAAACGAGACCATGATCATGTCAGATGCTTCCTATCAGTACCTCCCTGCCGACGGCTGGTACATGACCTTCCCAAGCCCCGCTGGCGCGCCTTCTAAACGCACATTCTTCCGTGTTGCGCTTTGGCGGATAGAGAGTGATGGTTCTGTACAGGGATTGATCTCCCCGCGTCTGTCCAAAGAGCATGCAGCCCAACCCGTAAGCCTGATCAATCCTCCGCTCGCAGAAGGCGGCCAGTACGTCCACATTGATGACCTGACTGCCGAGGATCGCCAGCACATCACAGAGTGTCGGTTCTCTTAACGCGACTCTCCTGGTAGGTGTCACATCCTCCATGTCTTGCCCGGCGCCCCTGCTCGAAGGGGCGCATGACGCGGATGAGCGACCCTATTGGTTCCGCGCTGGGCAAGCCAAGCATGCGAAGAAGCACCTGTCACGTTCAAGCCGGGCGACTGGGTAAATAGATGTAGGGGTTGTCCTACATCCGCGATCGCATCGAACTCGTCTGGCAGTACGTCCATCTTGGCGATCCTTGAAGACAGACCTCCCGATCCAGCTTGTGCTTTCAACACATTGAGGTGGTGCGCTTCGATTGCTCGCTTTTGGCTTGGCGCCCGTTGCGTAGCTTTGAAGTACCTGTTTCTCCAGTGCGCACACTCATGGGCACGCGGGCTGTTCCTTGCGTTGATCCATCGCTCTATAAACCGCTTGGCTTGGGCTACGCTGGCAGCTTTGGAGTGAAATTCCTTCTGCCAATATTTGAACTTCGTGGTGCCGTCCGGCTGGATACTCGCAATACAACCATAATTTCGGTACAGACAGGCGCCACCATCGGCGGCGTCAGCCCAGCGGCAGGAGGGAGGGAGCGTCATGCCGAAATCGTACGAGTGGCGGTCCCAGAAGATGAGACCGTTACTCAAGACGCTGGTCGATGAGGTCGGTTTCCGCCTTTGCTTGGGCACTGATTAGCGTGAGAACCATAGATCTCACACCTTTTCGAATGGGTTAGAAGCTAAGCATGCGGGCATCAGAGGCGATAAGGTCGTAGCGATCAACGAAGGCAGCGATCTTCGAGCGATCCTCATCGTATGTCTTGATCCACCTATTGCATGCCTGCCCAAACTCAAAAATGAGCGCACGAAGGTCGTAGTAGCCTGTGCTGGCTTGATCCAACTTGACAGCGGTCGGGAGCTCGCCCACATAGGCAACCAAGGAACGAACCGCGCCAGAGCGTACTTTTCGAGAGCTCAGGGTGCTCATATGAAGCAGTGAGTTCCTGTGCTCCCATAACTCTTCCGGCGTGATTCCCAGCTTGTCCAGTTCTGCATAGGTATGGAGCCACTTTGCGAAGCAGCCCGGCGTGTCGCCATACTCGATGTGTGATACAGAATCGATTGCCACAACGAGCAACTTGGTTGCCGATACGTAGTGCTGACCCTGGAAAAGGATGCGAATGGGCTGAAAGAAGTCCACGTTCAACAGACCTTGAAAGTCGAAGCCCTGCTCGTTGAAGAAGCGACCAAAGTAGTCCACCGACATGTTAGCTCTCCTTGCTCTTATTAGCTTTCCAGCGAGACGGTGGCAGATCCATCATCTTGATATGTTCTGGGATGACGTAGGGTGTCCCTAGGTCCGCCATAGCCATGGCCTCAGGCGGCACTGCCAGTAGTCCGTGCTTGGTGAAGTCTTCGACCCTGCGTGGAATGTCCTGCACACCCGTGCGGAAAATTCCGCCCAAGTTGACGGGATCCCAGATCTTTTCTGCAAACGCGTCCGCAAGTTCTCGCCAGGTGACCAGCAACGGGGGATGTAGCAGCACGGCTCGATCGAACACAGCGTTGGTAACAAATGCTGCCTCCCAAGCGAGGTCTGTATGGCGCCCGCGTACGGCGAGAATGTGGGTTGCCAAGCTCAGAACAAGCCAATCCAGTTCGGCAAGATGCTCTGCGTTCCTTCGATCACGCAGCGCCCTTTTGAGCATCGATACATCTGGGATAACGGCAGTCGCGTAGTCGGCTGAACCAGCTGTTGCTCTGGTCTGCCTTCGCGACCACAGGTAGTACCGCATCTTTCCAGAGATGGAATTGAGAGCATAGAAGATCCTCTGATCGAACAGAGGGTCATTTCGGCGTAGATCTAGGAGCTGAAAGACAGGATGGTTGGCCCAATAGGGCACTGTTCCGCCACCGAGCCCTCGCTCCAACTCCATGACGATGGGCTTGCGAGCAGGCGTTCCCGTAACCAGCCGGCGCAGATGACGCGTGGGCGCTTGAAGGCTTCCATTGCGCTTGAGCACGTACTCCTCCAAGCGGACCGGATCCCAAATGCCTGCCTTCATTGCCGCGGCTGCAAACGTAGCCCGAGCCACCGGCCGTTTCAGCGCCGCACCCCAGAACGATCTCTGCAGCTCGTTGGGCATAGGGATGGGCACTACCACATTGAACTCAGGATGTGTGGCTAGATTCTTCACAGCTATATCAGCGGGCGCGCGCGCGGGCTGCTTATCGTCTCAACACCGAACTATCCGTGCCAGTCCGTGACAACGAGGGAGAACGCCATTGCCGCGCGCGCCGAGGAATTGGAGCGCTGGATGCTCACAGAGTTTGGACCGGTCCTGAGCGGCCGGACCTTGCGCGGGCTGCTGGGATATCCGTCACCGGACGCGTTTCGGCAGGCTCATCGACGTCATGGCGCGCCTGTCAGGCTTTTCCTTCAGGAAGGCCGAAAGGGCTGGTGTGCTTCCACGCGCGATGTGGCCAGCTGGATTGCCCGCACTGAAGCTTTGACCTCAACCTCGCCGCCGCCGCCCAAGGGCGGCCAACTCACCCCAAAGGAGTGACCCATGAGATAGCGCATGTGATGCACTGACATTTCCCCGGGCCGGAAACGCGAAAGGCCAGACTCTCGTCTGGCCCCTGCGGTACTACAAGCTTTGGTCGGCTTTGTAGCGATTGTACGCGTGAAGGCACCCCTGTCAATAGGGGATGCCGTGATTTTGCCCGGATCGACTTCCTTTTTTTCGGCTGGTAGCCCCAGCCGATCAGGACGATCCAATGACACTTCGCAACTCCTACATGGGCCATGATGGCCCGGTATTTCCGCGGGCGCCGATTCGCTGGGCGCCCCCCGAAGATCCGGCTGCCGGCGTTTACTGGTGGTGGCCGGAAGAAGGCAAGGTTCGGGCTCGCAAGTTGCTCAGCCGCGCTGCGATGCGCCCGATCTATCGATTCACCAGTTTGAAGATGGGCCGCTCCATTCACCTAGAGTCGGCGTTGGAACACCAGGTGGCGCTGCTCCTTGATGCCTGCCCTCTGGTGGATGCCTTTGCCGAACAGCCGGTGCAAATGGAGTTCGACAACGGCAAAGGCATGAGCCGGCATTTCCCGGACTTTGCCGTCAGCTACTGCGGCAAGCCTTGGTTCCTGGAGCTCAAGTACGCCAAGGATGTGGACGCGGCTTGTCGGCAGCGCACGCACCAGCTCACAGAGTTGCTGGCTCCGCTGGGCATCGGCTATCGCCTGGTCACCGAGCAGGACCTGCCCCAACGCGAGCGGATGACCAATGCGTGGGCGCTGATCCAGCGGGGACGCCAAACCGTGGGCGATCAACTGCGGTTGGTGGTCTTCCAGCGTGTTTTCCAGCAACAGGGCATCTCGCTCGGCGAGATCGGCTGGAACATCCCAGCCACGGCGGCCGCGTTGGCGAGCGAGCTGATGCGGGGTCGATTGCATGCGGACTTCGGCACGAAGCTGAGCATGGAAACCCCGGTGTTCACCACCCCGGTACAGGGGGGCTGGCTATGGGCGTAGGTAGCTTCACGATGGGCCAGCGCTTCGAGCTCGATGGCCAACGCCACCACATTACCCGTCTGCTGGAAGACGAGCGCATCGAGTTCGAGAACGCCGACAACGGCCGTCGCCAGGAACTGTTGCTGAGCGAGTTGCTCAGTCACCACAAGATCGGGCGCCTGGTCTTCAAGTCCCTGGCAGAGCCCCCTTCGGGGGCGCGGGCGGCGATGCGTGTTCTGAACAACGCATTGCTGGCGGCAGTGACGCCAGCACAGCAGAAGCTCGCCGCCCTACGCCTGCATTTCGTCAAGCGCCTGGAAGGGGTGGTCACGACACGGGCGGTGGTGGAGCCGTTGATCGAGGCGATCTGGACGGGCCTGGGTGCTCCCGAACGCGCGCTCATGCCGAGTATTCCGCATGCCAGCTCGGTGTCGCGTTGGAGGCGGCAGTATCGCGAGTGCGATGAGAGCATCAATGCCTTGCTGGATCGCGTCGCCCTCAAGGGAAACCGGGAAAGTCGCCTGCATCCGGAGGTGGAGGATCTGGTCGAGCGCTGCATCCAGGAGCTGTATCTGGCCCCGGAGCGGCGCAGTATGGAAACGGTGCTGGCCGCGATCAACCAGCACATCGACGCTGCCAACCTGCAGCGCATCAGCTCGGAACACTTGCCTCGGGTGGGTTACAGCTGTCTGCGCACGCGCATCAAGGAGATCCCTGCCTACGATGTCTGGGCAGCACGCTATGGCAAGCGGTCTGCAGATGTGCAGTTCCGTAGCTCAGGGCTAGGCGAGCAGGCATCCCTGCCATTGGAACGAGCGTCGATCGACCATTGCCGACTGGATGTGTTCGTTGTCGATGAGCAGACCGGCCTGCCTCTGGGGAGGCCGTGGCTGACGGTGATCCTGGACGAGTGCACGCGCATGGTCCTGGGCTATTCGCTCAGCTTCGATGATCCCAGTGCCATGACGGTGATGCGGGCACTCCGGCATGCGATGTTGCCCAAGGATGAAGATCCCGACCTGCTCAATGCCTGGCCCGCCTGGGGTGTGATCCGCACGTTGGTGGTCGACAACGGCCTTGAGTTTCACGGCTTCAGCCTGGACCACGCCACTGGTCGCTTCGGCACGACGGTGCAAACCTGTCCGCGGCGCCAACCTTGGTACAAGGGCAAGATCGAGCGGTACTTCCGCACGGTCATGAGTGACTTGCTCAGCGAGATTCCAGGGCGAACGTTCTCCAACGTCCTGGAACGGGGCGACTACGACAGCGCCAAGCACGCAGTTATCACCCTGGAGTCGTTGAACCGCGTACTGAAGATCTGGACAGTGGACTTCTACCACCAGCGTCGCCACAGCGCGTTGGGTGAGACGCCGGCGGCCAAGTGGGCAAGGCTGATCGGACAAGTGGATCGCCACCTTCCTGACTCTGCCGAGTCCATGGAGGCGTCCTTTGGCAAGCCGCTGAAGCGCATGTTGGGCCATCAGGGCGTGCAGAACGACACCTTGCTCTACAACAGTGATGCCTTGGCCGCGCTTCGACATCGTCATGGTGAACGCTTCGTCGTCAGTGTTATCACCAATGATGAGGACGTGGGATACCTCTATGTGGTTTGCCCGGATACGAGTGAGTACCTGAAGGTTCCCGCCGTTGACGCGGCCTATGCCAACGGCATGACGCGCTGGCAGCACCGCAAGTGCCGCGAGTACGCCAATCTGCTGTCCGAAGAGTCGACCGACCCCGTCAGCTTGGCCGATGCCAAGCTGCGCATCCGCAAGTTGATTGCCCAGGACATGCTGCTCAACCCCGGTAAGTCGCGTAGCAAGCTGCATCGCTGGCTCAAAGGGCAGGACCCGCTCGAAGTGCCCGCGCCGGCCCCGGCATCAGCCAAGAAGCCCACCCGCAAGAAGTCCGCTCCGTCGTCCAAGAGCACGCCGGGACTTGACATGCCTACCGCTCCGTTCTCCCCGCCTGCACCACCGGCCCGTACCAGCACCGAGTTCGCCGACGAACTGTTGCTGACACTGGATGCCGGAACCGCCAACCAATTCAAGAAGGAAACCTTCGCATGAACACCCAGATCAACCCCGAACTGCCTCTGTTGAAGCACATGGATATCGTCAAGAATCTCTGCATCGCTACGCCCTCGTATTCCGGTATCCAGCGCGAGCTGCGTCGCACGCTAAGGGAAACGGCCAGCACCAGTACGCCGGCCTGCAAGCACTTCGTGGGCTATTCGCGTACCGGCAAGTCCTTCGCGTTCCGAGAATTCGAGTCCAGCTATCCCGCCGAACGCACCGATCAGGGGCTTCGCAAAGAGGTGATCTACGTGCAGGCACCGGTGCGCGGCACCATCAAGGGATTGATGGAAGCGCTGTTGCGCGCACTGGGTGACCCGCTGTGGATGGTGGGTACCTACTCGAACATGTTGGCCAGGCTGCTGACGCTGCTGGAGGAAGCGCAGACCAAGATGATCATTCTGGACGAGTTCCAGCATCTGATCGACAAAGGTCAGCGAGCTTTGCTCGCCGGCGCCACCGACTGGCTCAAGGCCTTGGTCGAGCCCAATACCTTCAGCCTGATCTGTGTGGGTCTGCCCAGCTCTAAGGAGTTGATCTTCCGCAGCGAGCAGCTGAGCAATCGCTTCGATCCGACCATCGAGGTGCCGGTCTACGACTGGACCAACCCGCACTCGCAGAAGGTGTTTCGCTCGATCCTGCATGCCATCCAGGAGAAGTTGGCGCCCTTCGAGCTGCCGCAGTTGTCCAACCCTGACATGGCGCTGCGCATGTACCTGGCCACCGGCGGACGGATCGGGCTGTTGTCCAAGCTGCTCGATCGTGCCGTGAAGAACGCCATTTGGGACAACCGCACCGCGATCCGTGTCCAAGACCTGCACGATGCCTTTACCACCGCCATCTGGTACGCCGAGAAATCGCCTATCCAGCAGGGTCCGTTCCTGGGCACTCTCGATCCGGCCACTACGGCCCACTTGTGTGCGCAGTCGATGGCCTTGGCCGCGCGCGTCCCCCTCGAAGAGGCGGACCTGCAGACCCATCTGGGCACTCTGCAGTCGCCCAGGCCGCCGCGCCGGCGTGCGGTGCGACGCGAGCTGGCTCGGGCGGTGGCGTGAGCGCTAGCGCTATCAGGCAGGTGCGTGGCCTGTTGGTGGCCACGCCCTTACCCAATGACCGCGAGACGGCCATTGGGTACGTCCTGCGTTTGGCCCAGGCCAATGGCTACCGTTCTCCGACCATGTTCATGCCCAAAAGTGAATCGGTCTATTTCGTCAATCGTGGCGGCTCGACACAGATGCTGCAGTCACTGGCCGGTTTGACCGGAAGCCAAGCCCAGCGTCTGGCCATTGCCAAGGAGCCGGAGGGGTATCGGATGTTGGGCCACTCGCTCAAGGCACGCGAGCTGTTGCTCGACTACCACCGCATCTGTCCAGCGTGTGTGGAAGAGGACGGCATCTTTGACGCGAGTTGGCATCTGCGCTGCACGAGTCACTGCGCAAAGCACGGGCTGCCCCTGATCGAGCACTGCGAAGCTTGCCATAAGGGGCTTTCAATTACGCGGCCCGGTGTTGGGGTGTGCCGATGCCAGTGGCTCTTGATGTGTAACGAGCGGCAAGAACCTTGTTCACCTCAGCTGCGAGCGCTCATGCAGGGCATTCGGTCCCGGCTTTTCGAGAACAGGGCCGTGGCCCCGCCTACACAGGCCTTGCCTCACTTCGAGGGCTTGGATCTGGCGCGCTTTCTGACCGTAATTCGCGCCCTCCATAAGCATGTGGCCTTGCAGCGCGGCCTTACTATCGGCGAGCGGCGCATGACAAAGGAAATCATGGAAGTTGTTGCCCGGGCTATGCACGCCTTCAAAAAGGGCTTAGGTGCAGTGCAGTTGGTCCTGCAATGCGGCAAAGCCCTGATGCCCTGCAAAGGTCCCGGAAGCCGAAAGGCTTTTGACTGGTACTACGATCGCCAGTATGACCTGCGCTCAATGCCTGAGCTGATGTTTATTGGTGAGGCGATCGCCGCGGCCGGTCGGGGGGAGTCGGATCAGTTCATGATCCCTCAACGACCAGTACCACAAGCGAACTCACGGACCAACATCAACACGAAGAAGCCCGAGCGCAACAATTGGGAGCGTGAATGGGTCCGGGTAGAAGATCTGGCCACTCAGACTGGCTGTGCGCTGTCAGGCTTGCAGCAAGCTATCGATCTGAAGTTCATTCGCGGGGGTATCAAGCGTCCCGGTATCGCAGTGCTGCATCGTGATGAGCTGGACAGGCTTGTTCCGTCCCAACATCCCGGTCTATCGGCAGAGCATGCAGCGGGCTTTCTGGGCGTCACTCCCAAATTGCTTGAATGGCTTTTCGTCTCTCAGAATCTGCCACCGGTCCATATCCCCGCCTCGGGCGGGCCCTATGCGCTGGAGGATGTGACGAAGGCGCGTGCACTCTTTCATTCCGCCCGAGGGCGAGTGCTTACTGGCGCGCCTAGAATGACATTGGCGAGTTTTCTCAATGCCGCCCCCCACGTCCAACTCGCCAATGCTCATCGTGTGATAAAGGCGATTGCGAGCCCCGCCCCCCTCTGGGCCGAACAGCACCCGCGAGCGAAAGCTTTGGCCTCGCGTTTCTGGCGTGAGGCCTTTGTGGAGAAACTGGCAAGCGAGGAAACGACGGGAGCAGCGGAGGAAAACCAAACGGACCCTGCGCTTGATGCGGAGGAGCCGGTCTCAACCACATTTCTGCAGGCTCTGGCCGACCAACTATGTCGCGAGAATCTGGCAAAACGACTTCGTAAACGGGGCTAGCCCATATGATGCAGCCATTGACAAACATGAACATATGCGGTGGCATTGTCACCAAGTATTAACTCAGGGATTGAGAGTGCAGATTCCAGATTGCAGCTCGGCGTTCTCCACCTCGGTGTTTGCCGACTGTCAAAAGTTGATCGATGCACATATCTGGCCGATCTCATCGGCAAGCTATGAGAACTGGACAAGCCAGTTCAGCAGTGCTGAGGAGCGTTACTTCGCCGCGTCTCTGCTTTGCTGCCTGAAAGTTCGATCACGCAAGCAGTTCGAGGCCGGACTCGTTTCGTTGTTCCGCGGTGGCGTGAGTCGTCAGCTGTTTCCGAATGAACACGATCTTTACTTGAGCGACTTGTTGCTAAAGAAGGGCAGCAAGGTATGTCTTGTTCCCGTTATCTGTGACGACGATCCGCCAACCAAGTCCGGCCCCCTCGTCATGCGCCGACTTCAGCGGCTTCTGCGCTGCCATGCCAGCACAATGGTCTGGCCCTGGCGCGCCGTCGAGTTGGTGGATGAAGGGTCCGTCGACACTATCGTCTTCGTCGATGACTTCTTGGGCGGTGGCACCCAGTTTGCGAAGTTCTTCAAGCGTTGGGATTTCGTTTCCAAACTTGCGACTGCGAAGATGCTGTACGCGCCAGTGACGGCTCACCAGACGGGCATCAGTCACCTTGCCGGTCTCTGGCCGCAGCTTGGTGTGATCTGCGGAGAGGGCCTGAATGACAGCCATGGCTTCTTCTCCGATGAAGTATGGTCCCGGGTGGGCCACGGAACGGTCACCGCCAGCGATGCATCTAACTGGTATCAAGGCTTCGCAAATGCGCGGGGGATCGTCCCCGGCATTGGCCACCTGGGCGTCGGATCACTGGCCTTGACCTACGGATTCGAGCACTCAACACCCAACAATTCTTTGCCCGCGCTTTGGTACAAATCCAAAACCTGGCAACCTCTGCTGGAGCGATGAGGCAATGACGACACGGCTTCCCGATGCATTTCTCACTGTTCGCAGCGAAGAGGGCAAGATCGACAAGTGGGGCGACTTCATCGTTCCACCGTTCATTCATGACCTCGGTATCCAGTCGCAGACCAAGGCGGTTGTGGTCGTGGGCGGACGCGGGTGCGGAAAGACAACGCTACTGAGGTACTTCTGCCACCACACCCAGTTCTCTGCCAGGCGTGGAGAACTTCCTAAGGAAGCTTTTCGCCATATCGGTTTGTACTGGCGAGCCGACACCAACTATATAAACTCGTTCGCAGGCAGCGAACAGTCCGATGCGCGGTGGCGCTCCGCCTTTGAGCATGTGTTGGCCTGCGAGCTGGGGCGTGAGCTCATCGCCGCCCTACGGACCATCAACTGCAATGAAACACGCCGGACCACCTACGGGGGTCTGGACAAGCTTGATCTGTCGGCCCTGTCTGTTTTCGATCAGGGGCTTGGAGAGGGCTTGGACAGCGCCGATCGCGTTCTTTCCCGCAGAAGTGCTGAACTATCGATCTGGCTAAACAATATGGAGCAGGAAGCTCCGCCTAGATTTATCCCTCTCAAGGCCTTTCTGGATGCGTTCGTTAGTGCAGTTCGCGAACAGCTGCCTTACTTGGCCGACTCGATGTTCGTCGTATTCATTGACGAATACGAGAACATGCGCGTTGAACAGCAAAAGTTTATCAACGGCTTGCTTAAGCATGGCGTTCCGCCCTTGCTGTTCAACATCGCAATGAAGCGCAATGGCTTCCAGGTCAAGCAAACTCTTGGCCCGGAATCCATCGAGCTTATCTCCGACTACAACGAAATCGACATCGAGAACGAGCTCAAAGACTTTGAGCTTTTTGCTGCCGAGCTCATGTTCTTCCGCCTGGCGGAGCTACGTCCCGACTTGGCTAGCTCGCTGGTGGTAGATACAGATCAACTGACCTCGGTGGACCGTGTAGCGGAACGATACGGAAACGAGGCGTACCGCCGCAAAGTCGTCACCGCCGCCGAGAAGATGCTGCCGCGGGTAACCGAGCGCGAAGCCGCGCAGATCATTCTCGACGATGCAAAGCTGCGGTCTCGCCTGATTCGCAACATTACCTCTGCGTTAGAGGCAAGATCCTCCAAGTTGCCCGCAGAGGAGTTCGTCAGCGAGGTAGCGCCTTGGGCGTCGATCATCATGCCGGCGCTGCTGTCCAGACCGCGCGAGTCTCCCACCGAACTCCTCGCGGAGTTGCGTCAGCACGAGGAAGGAAAGGACACACGCTTTGCCTATGGTCACGACCTGATCATGACCAACCTGTGGGGCTGCATCAATTCCCTGTACATGGATGCACAACGCACGTCACTGCTGTTCAGCGGCTTTCTGCCGTTGACACTCATGACCCGCGGCAATGTCAGACATTTCCTGGACCTCGTGCATCGAATCTTCTTGGCCTACGTTAAAAGTGCGAAAGTCGGCGAGGGTCTACCGGAGGTCGAGCCCAGCATCCAGATGGATGGTATCCGGGAAGCCAGCGATGCGATCCTGGCCAAGGTAAAAGGTCACGGCAAGTATGGGCCTCAGCTTCATGCCATGGTCCAGTGTTTGGGATCAATTTTTCGCGAGCGCCATCGTGCGGTCCGTCAGTCAGAGCCGGAGACCAATCACTTCGTGTTAGGTAGCGGCGAGCTGACGCCGCAGTTGCAGGCTTACCTGGATGAAGCCGAGAAGTGGTCAGTGCTGTCTATGGCACGGCAGACCAAGATTAAGGATTCAGCCATGATTTCCTTCGACTACATCCTCAACCCGGTGTTCGCCCCGTTCTTCCATATTTCGTTCCGAAAGAAGCGGAGTATGAAACTGGATGCCGAGCACCTTCGTCTCATGCTTGAGGGCGATCAGGGACAACGCAATTCGCTTGTACGCGAGCTTGGCAAGCGAGAGGACGACGTCATGGACCTGTTCGCGAGCACCAACTGACATGGGCGTCTTTTCTAGTGGATCCTTTAAGTTCTTCTCCACTACCTCACCTACGCTCGACCCGTCGTGGCTGAAGTGCGACGTCGCATTGGTAGGCGCAGCGGTTGATGATCGAGGCGAAGCCAGTGTTGCCGCCATTACCGGCGGCGCCGGGCAGATGCTGGAGCTACGGTTTGATGTAGGCAATCAAGCCTTCTCCGTCAATGGTGTAGTGACGAGATTCCAGCAGTTCGAAGAGAAGCTTGATCCAACCTCGGACATTCTCCTCGATTGCACTACGCTCGGTTTCGGGGAGATTCTGCAAGCGGTACGGTATGCGCGAAAGCGCGCCTGCCCGCAGATCCGCTTTCTCTACGCTGAGCCAAAGTCCTACTCGGGGAACGTTCCGCTGCAAGGTCACGCGCAGGCGATCGATCACCAGCTGACGACCAATTGCAGTTTTTCTACCGTGCAAGGATTCGCGCAGGAGTATTCAAGCGCACATGTCAGCTCGCATGTCTTCATGCTTGGCTTTGAACCCTCTCGCCTGCTCAGTGCCATCGAGCAGAGGCAGTTCACAGATGACACCAAGCGATTGTTTGCCGTGGTAGGTGTTCCGGCATTTCAGGCAGGGTGGGAAGCCTTTAGCATTCGACCGCACTTGGATGCGCTGGCCGAGATCGCGATAGACGAGAACCAGATCTATTACTGCCAAGCTAACTCAGTTCGTGAGGCGTATCTGACGCTTTGGTCCCTCTACCGGGAGCTGGGCGATGACAATGCATGCTTCTACGTCTCGCCGTTGGGCACCAAGCCCCACAGCGTGGCTGCAGCACTATTCCTTGTAGAGACCAAGGGTGCAGAAGCCTGTACCTCGCTCTATTACGATCATCCGGAGCGCGTCAGAAGTCGATCCAAGGATGTCGGCCAGTGGCATATGGTGACAGTGAAGCTTGCTTAGGCTGGCAGCAACGGCATTGAAGCCAATGTTTGCACCGTGAGGTGCTTGGCGCAGCTACCAGCAGCATGCGCCAATCGCCACTCGGTTCCGAAGGAGCTGGATAGCGTCTTCCACACACGCTGGCGGTGCTGCAGCGGCACTGTCACGCGATAGACGGAGTCGGTGTAGGGACCCGCACCGCCATCTACGCGCGCCTGCCGAGCAATGCATCGACTCCCCACTCGCGCAATCAGCATGTCGCCAGCCCGTGCAATCTGGTGACCTGTGGGTTCGCCGCCTGTCAGGTGCACGTCGCCTCCACGCACGTCCAGATCGGTCGTATGGAAGGCCTCCAGACCCAAGCGCTTGTAGTCCGCATTTGAGCGGCTACCACGGGTGATCAGGGCGCCGGCGGAGGACAGGGTTTCGCGCATACGTGAGAGATCCACGCCCAGACGCTCAATGGTTCGGTGATAGTCGATATCCAAGCTGGCTCGCGCCGCAGTTTGATCGATCACCAACTCGTCCACGATCTCGCCTTCCACGGTCGCCTTGCGCAGCACGATGCCCCGCTTGCGGGCGACTGCTTTCCGCCCTGAAATCATGTGAGCGCATACCTGTGCGCGGTCGAAAACCTTCTCCGGAAGCTGGGTGACGACCAGCTCGCCCATCTCGCGGGCCAGTGTGCTCCGGATACCCGAGTAGATCGGGTCGCACAGGATGGGCGAGGCCACGATGAAGCCCAAGCTGGTGCCCTGGGCGGCCATGTTCCACGCCTTGACCAGGAATGCGACGTCCCCACGCAGCCACGTGCCTTCCGGCTCGAAACCGAGAGCGGATTGGGCAACCTCGCTCGCCAGCTCCTCGGTGACGGCCATGTGGCCGAACGGCGGATTGGACAGGATCCAGCTGGGAACCGTAGCCGGCCGCCATTGACCGTCCAAAAGGTCAGCCTGCACGACACGTCGATTGCGCTTGGGCTTCTGCGACAGTGCACGCACAAGGACAGGATCCAGTTCCAGCAGCGTAGCCCTCGCCGCAGGATGCACGCGATGAGCCGCGTCAGTGAGTGCGCCTTGCCCCGCGCCCAAATCAAGAAGTGAGCTCACACCATCGGCCGGCACAGGGAGCGACCGAATCAGAAGGTCAGCCACAGCTGCAGGCGTGAACACCTGGCCGTAGGAGTCGGCGAGATTTCGGGCCCTGCGGTAGCGAAGGTCGGCCATCTGGCGGCTCCTCTGTAGGCACCTTGCATATTACGTGCAAATTTGCACAATGTCCATATGGATCGTGCTACCGGCCTGGCCGCGCTCAACACAGTAATTGCCGAACGCTTAGCGTCGCGTAGCGTCATAGCGCGCAACAATGGCGTGCATCCGTCGCAGATATCGAGGATCGCCGCGGGCCACTTCAAGCGGCTAGATGGGCATGCACTCAAAGTGTGCAAATATGCACAGAAACTGCTTGTGCGACACCGAATGGGCGGGGATGCTCAGGTGGAAGTGCTCGGCAGGAAGATGATGGAGCTGGTCAGCACACAGCCCGAGGTGGCGACCGCGCTGAATGTGATGCTCGACGCCATGCTCAGCCAAGCATCCGGCGAAACTCCGGCTGACGCGCAGACTTCCGCCTGAGCCGATCAAGGAATCTCGACTTATGGGCAGAAAATCCGGATAAATCTCGCCTTATGGCTCCGGATTGAGCTCTCGCGGTATCCACGTTAGGTGCGTAAGTCACTGATCTAGCAAGGTCAGCCTTCTCACCTTTTGCCCCTGTCTACACCACGCTGCCTGATCTGCGGCGAACGCGGGAGCAATGGCGGCGATCTGTGCTCTAAATGTCGCCAGCGCCTGCCCTGGAACACCTCAGCCTGCTTCCGTTGCGGGCTGCCCCTGCCCCACCCTGCCGAGTGTGGCGAGTGCCTCGTGCGCCCGCCGCCCCTGGCCAGCACGACCGCCGTGTTCGTGTATGGATTTCCACTGGATCGCCTGGTGCCGCGCTTCAAGTTCCACCATGACCTGGCCGCAGGCCGGATGATGGCGGAACTGATGGCCGGCCCGCTGGCGTCGGCGCCCCGTCCGGACGTGGTGGTGCCGGTGCCGCTGCATGCGCACCGCCTGCGCCGGCGCGGCTACGACCAGGCGCTCGAACTCGCCCGCCCGCTGGCCCGCTCGCTCGGCCTGCCGCTGCGCGCGGACCTGCTGGAGCGGATCCGCGCCACCGCGCCGCAGTCGGAACTGGACGCGGATGCCCGTCACCGCAACCTGACGCGGGCGTTCGCGGTAACCGCAAGCGCGCCACTTCCGGCGCACGTCGCCCTGGTGGACGACGTGATGACCACGGGCGCCACCCTGCATGCCGCCGCGAAGGCACTGCGCAAGGCGGGGGTGGCGCGAGTGGACGCCTGGGTCTGCGCGCGCGTGCCCTGAGCGGATCCCCGCCGCTTACTTGCGCGGCTTGGGCAGCGGGATGGACAGCCTGGGCGCCTTGCCGGATCCGATCACCGCCACCGCACGGAGTTCGACCACCGCACCGGGCGCCAGCAAGGCCGTCGTGCCCACGGCCGTCCACGCGGGGTAGTGCGCGGGGAAGAATTCGTGGTGGATGGGGGCGAAGCGGGCGAATTCGGCCTGGAAACTGGTCGGGTCGGTCGGCCCCACATGGAAACTGGTCAGTTCCACCACATCTGCGTAAGACGCACCCGCCTGCTCCAGCTCCCTGCCCAGCGCCACGAACATGCGGCGCACTTTCTCTTCGTAGGTACCGGGGCCGGCAGCGGGTATTCCCGAGACGGTGACGGTGTCGCCGACCTTCACCACCGGGGAGTAGTGCCATTCGTGGTACGCGGCCTCATGGCCGGGCGCGGCCAGGTGCTCGCGGGTGGGCGAAGGGGTCTGGGCTGCCGCCGGGGCGGCGATCAACAGCAACAGGAAAACCAGGCGTGGCATGTGGGCGGGCTCCAGGGTAGACCCCGCCATGGTCGCGGCAATGCGATGCCGCGCCATGCGCCATCCGTCATGCGCCTCAACGGCCCAGCGCGAGATCCGCCACGATCGCCGCGAATACCACCGCGCCCACCCAGTTGTTGTGCAGGAACGCACGGAAGCACGCCTGGCGTTCGCGGTGGCGCGCCATGACGAATTCCCAGGCGATCAGCGCGGCGGCGACGCCCAGGCCAGCCAGGTAGTAGAGCCCCAGGCCGGCGTGCCGACCGACCAGGTACAACGCGACCAGCACCAAGGCGTACAGCACGCCCTGGATGACCAGGTCCAGGTCGCCGAAGAGGATGGCGGTGGACTTCGAGCCCGCGCGGATGTCGTCCTCACGGTCGACCATCGCATACCAGGTGTCGTAGGCCGTGGCCCAGAGGATGTTGGCGCCATACAGCACCCACGCCACGATGGGCACTTCGCCCTGTATCGCCGCGAACGCCATCGGGATGCCCCAGCCGAAGGCCAGGCCCAGGTACACCTGCGGCAGGTACGTATACCGCTTGAGGTAGGGATAGCTGGCCGCCAGGAAGAGACCGACCACGCTCAATCCCACCGTCAGCCGGTTCAGCGTGAGCACCAGGCAGAAGGCGACGATCATCAGCACCGCGAACACCAGCAGCGCTTCGCGTCCGCCCACCGCGCCCGTCGCCAGCGGGCGGTCGCGGGTACGCTCGACCTGCGGATCCAGCCAGCGGTCGGCGTAGTCGTTGATCACGCACCCTGCCGACCGCGTGAGCCACACGCCTGCCGTAAAGACGAACAGCGTCCACCCGGGCGGCCTGCCGTCGGCCGCCAGCCACAAGGCCCACCACGTGGGCCACAACAACAGCAGCACCCCGATGGGGCGATCCCCGCGCACCAGTTTCCAGTACTGCCGCAGGCGCTCGCGCCAGGGCGGTAACGGGGAGGATTCAAAGCGTTCCTGACTCATGTGGAAAGGGTAGCAGGCCCATCCCGCAACGCCTGCGATCATCCTCGCATTGCAGGGAATGGGCTTGGCCCTGCATTTGCGGCTAGAATGCCCGCTCTGCGCGCCCGTAGCTCAGCCGGATAGAGTAGTGGCTTCCGAAGCCATTGGTCGGGGGTTCGAATCCCTCCGGGCGCGCCATTCCCTGTGACGAATAACGCCGGCACGGTGGGGCGGGATGGCTGTCCGCCCGCCGACGTTCCCGCGATGCCACTGTCCTTCAGGAAAGGGCATCGCCTCGTTCCCGCACCCGCGTCGATTTCCCGTCAATGCCGCGCTCGCGGATCGGTCGTGCCGTCATGCCCCGTCCTGTTGCCAATGGAGCACGAAGCTGCGCTCCAGCACGTCGCCGGCAGGCAGTACGTCGTCGTACAGATTGAAGGCATCGGGTGGCCCGCTCTGGGGTTCCACGCAGGTGGCGTGGGCCATGCCGTCGAAGACCACCCAGTGCGTGCACTCCGAAGCCAACTGCAGGCGTTGCCCGCCCCGGTGCAGGATGACGTCCCCTTCCTTGTGGAAGCAATCATCCCAGGGCCCCGGACGCGTCGGCCCCGTGGGCAGCGTCGCGATGCCTTCGGCATCGCGGGGATACATGGAGACCGGCGTGAACTCCAGTCGCTCCGGCTTGCGGAACCACGGGTGCCAGCCGACGACCACGGGCATCGGCTGCTCTCCCGCTTCGACGGACAGCGTCATCCGCAGGCGGTCAGGTTCAACCTGGATCGACTGCCTGGCGGTTCCGCCATACGGCCAGCGGCTGTCGCGCGGCAGCGCCAGCGTCATCAGCGCACCGGTGGGCGTGTGTTCGACCACGTCCCACGGAAGTGCGAATCCGACGCCATGGATGGCATGCGCGCCCATGTTCGCTTCCAGCGTCTGCGCGACCCCGCCGGAACGGAAACGTGCGTGCCGGACGCGACCCGCCCACGGCACCATCGGATAGCAGCCCCACGCGATCATCGCCGGCCAACCGTCATCCGGTCCGATCAGTTGCTCGATGCCCTGGTAACGGATCTGCGCGATGCGGCCACCTGCCTCCGGCGCGAGATCGACGGAAAGGTCGCCGGTCCCGAGGTGCAACAGGCGACCTGGCAGAAACAGCGTATCCGCCGTCGCGAGCGACACTTTCGCGAGGCCTTCAGCCGCCATAGGGATCGATCGTCTGTATCCGACCCTGCGCGTCGTGGTGCAGTTCGACCATCTTCACCGAGCGCAGGTGGGTGACGCCGCCCGACAGCACGGCATCGTGGTAGAACAGGTACCACCTGTCGCCAAAGGCGCAGATGGAATGGTGCGTGGTCCAACCCACCACCGGCTTCAGGATGATGCCCTGGTAGACGAACGGGCCATAGGGACTGTCGCCCGTCGCATAGCAGAGAAGATGGGTGTTGCCGGTTGACCACGACAGGTAATAGCGTCCCTCGTACTTGTGTACCCATGGCCCTTCGAAGTAGCGGCGCGCATGATCGCCGGCGAGCAGCGGCTGACCGTGCTCGTCCAGGATGAGGACCTCGGCGCTGGGTTCGGCAAGCGCTTTCATGTCGTCGCTGAGGCGCGCCACGCGTGGCCCCAGTGCTGGCTGGTTGGGCGCCGGCTCTTCATTCCGCGGGTCGTGGATGTTGTCGCGGTAGCGCTGCAGTTGTCCGCCCCAGATGCCGCCGAAATAGAGGTAATGCTGACCGTCTTCATCGGCGAAGGCGGCCGGATCGATGGAATAGCACCCCGGGATGGGTTCCGGTTCGGCGACGAAAGGACCGGCGGGATGGTCACTGGTTGCCACGCCGATCCGGAAGAGGCCGTCGGCACGCTTGGCGGGGAAATACAGGTAATAGCGTCCATCCTTGCTGGCCGCGTCCGGTGCCCACATCTGCCGCTCCGCCCACGGCACATCGCGCACATGCAAGGCCACGCCGCAATCGATGGCCTCGGACTCGGGCGAGTCCATGCAGAGCACGTGGTAGTCCTCCATGCCGAAGTGGCCGCCTTCGTCATCGAAGGGGGCGCCTGCGTCGATGTCATGGGAGGGATAGATGTAGATCTTGCCGTCGAAGACATGGGCGGACGGGTCCGCCGTGTAGATATGCCTCACCAGCGGCGCGGACACCGCCCGGTTGGCGAGTTCGTCAAGATCGACGGAGGTCGGTTCGTGGGTCATGGTTATGTCTGTCATCGGGAATGGATTGCCGGGCTCAGGGCGTGACGCCCACCTGGCCCGCCCTGCGCTCGGCCAGTTCGCGCTCGATGCGCGCTTCAAGCTGCTTGTTGATTTCGTAAGCCAGCAGCAGCGCGACGGCCACCAGGAACGGCAGTGAGGCGAACACGCTGACGGTCAGGCGGATGCCGTCCACCGTCTGCGGCGATTGCAGCGCCGCGCCAGGCTGGTAGCCGTAATGCGCGAGCAGGCCGGCGACCATCGCGCCGCCGATGCTCAACCCGATCTTCAGGCCGCACAGCATGGCGGAGAAGATGATGGCGGTGGCGCGCCGGTTGTTCTTCCACTCCGAGTAATCGGCGACGTCGGCGATCATCGCCCACAGCAGCGGAATGGTGATGCCGTAGCAGAACCCGTGCAGCATGAAGGACACGAACACGGCAGGAATCGCCGTCGGCGGGTAGACGTAGAACACCAGCAGGAACAGCGTGGACACGAACAGCGCACCGCCGAACACATCGCGCTTGCCGAAGCGGTCGGCCAGCGGCCGCGACAGCCCGATGCCCAGGATCATGCAGATGATGCCGCTGGCGTTGAACAGGCTGAACGCCGAGGTGGCCGCATCCTTCGGCCACTGGAATTCGGTCAGGCCCGCACGGGTCAGCGTAGCGTTGAGCCCGCCGATGAAGCCGTTGAACCCGATGTCCTGCAGGAACGCCGCCAGCGCCGGGCCGCTGAGGTAATACTGGAAGTAATAGACATACGTACCGCCCTTCAGCGCCAGGTTGATGAACACCAGGATGGTGAGCGCCAGCATGACCTGCCACGGCCGGTTGCGCACCAGGTCCGCCAGGTCCTGCATCACGCCGGAGGATTGCGCGGCGATGGGAACGACGCGCTCGCGCGTGGTGAAGAAGGTGATCAGGAAGAACACGGTGCCGACGACCGCGAACAGGGTCATCACGCTCTCGAACCCCTTCACCTTGTCACCGTCGCCCAGGATCAGCACCAGCGGCAGCAGCAATACCTGGATGACGAACTGCGCCACCATCACGGCCACGAAACGGTACGCCGACAGGCTGTTGCGCTGGGCCATGTTGCCGGTCAGCACGCCACTCAGCGCGGAATACGGCAGGTTGTTGGCCGCGTACACCAGTACCAGCAGGCTGTAGGTCGTCAGCGCATAGATGATCTTCCCGCGCTCGCCGAGATCCGGCGTGCTGAAGGCGAGCAGTGCCAGAATGCCGAACGGGACCGCCGTCCACAGGATCCACGGACGGAACTTGCCCCAGCGGGTGCGGGTGCGGTCGGCCGCGATGCCGATGATCGGCGTGAACACGAACGCCCCCAGCAGGCCCACCACGAAGATGATGGTGGCCGCGGTGGCCGGGGGCAGCTGGTAGACGTCGGTGTAGAAGAACGCCAGGTAGGTGATGAGCGTCTGGAAGATCAGGTTCGCCGCCAGATCACCCAGGCTGTACCCGAGTTTCTCCCGGACCGACAACGGTTGTTCAAGCGTGGACATGCGGTTCTTCCAGGAATGCGCGATGGCGTGCGCGTGCGGCTGCGCGGGCACGATGGGAAAGGAATGTCATCGGCCGGCCGCCTGCACGTCGAACTGGTCGCTGACGCGCAGGTCGGCGCTGGACGCGCCCACCCGCACCTCGTAACGCCCCGGTGCCACGGCATAGGCCTTGCGGGCTTCGTCGTAGCGCCGCAGTGCGGCATCGGCCGCGAGCACGAACGACACCGTGCGCCGCTCGCCCGGCTTCAGGTGGATGCGCTGGAAACCGCGCAGTTCCTGCTGCGCGGCGCCGGGCGTGTTCTGCAATGGACGCACGTACAGCTGCACGACCTCCTCGCCGGCACGGGTGCCGATGTTGGCCACCTGTACCTGCACGGTCATGCTCCCATCGGGCGCCACGACACGCTTGTCCAGCTGCAGGTCGCTGTAGTCGAACCGCGTGTAGGACAGGCCATGGCCGAACGGGTACAGCGGCGTGCCGCGGAAGTAGCGGTACGTCCGGCCCTCCATCGCATAGTCGTCGAAAGCCGGCATGGTTTCGTCCGCCTTGTAGAACGTCACCGGCAGGCGGCCAGCGGGGTTCGTGTCGCCGAACAGCGCGTCCGCCACGGCGGTTCCGCCACGCTGCCCGGGATACCAGCTCATCAGGATCGCGGGCAGGTTCGCCTGCGGCCAGTCCACGGCGAGCGCGGAGCCGCCGGTCAGCACCAGCACCACCGGCTTGCCGGTGGCATGCAGCGCTTCCAGCAATGCGCGCTGCGGCGACGGCAGGCGCATGTCGGTACGGTCGCCCCCGGCGAACCCGGGATAGTTGACCGTCATTTCCTCGCCTTCCACGTCGCCGGTCAGGCCACCGACGAACACCACCACGTCCGCCTTGCGTGCCACGTCCAGCGCTTCCTCGAACGGCGGCTTCGCACCCGGCATGCGCCAGGCAAGGCGCACGCCCGCATCGCGCTCGGCGTCGTAATACTCCAGGCGCAGGTCGTAGGCTCGGCCGGCCTGCAGGTCCAGTTCCACACCATCGCTGCGCAGGCGGTCGCTGTTCGTCCAGCGGTCGAGCACGCGCTTGCCGTCCACGTACAGGCGGTAGCCGTCGTCCGCGGCCGCTTCGATCCGGTAGCGGCCGGATACCGGCGGCAACAGCTGGCCACTCCAGCGGATGCTGAACCCATCGTTCGGAATGCCCTGCCCCGGCGCCGCCTCGCCGCGCGCCAGCAGGTTGTCGGTCGGCGAACCGCGATCCCAACGGAAGCCGATCTGCGCATCGGTGCGCACCAGTGCCGGCGTGCCGGAGAGATCCGGCGTGCGGAAGTATTCGCCGCGCAGGCCGCGCTCCGGGGAGCCGGCCGACGGCCGCAGGAAGGCGGCTTCGATCAGCGGGGTGGCCGCCGGATCGTCGCGGCCTTCCACCAGGTCCACGCCGCGCGCGTAAGTCACCTCGATGCCCTTCGCGGCGTCACGGATGCCCTGCAGCACGGTCACGGGTGCGGCCGGCGTACCGTAGTAGTTGCCGAGCAGCGCCATGGTGTCGTCGGCGGTCGGGCCGATCACCGCGATGCGCTTGAGGGTGCGTGGCAACGGCAGGGTGCCGTCGTTCTTCAGCAGCACCAGTGACGCCTGTGCCGCTTTCAGCGCCAGCGCATCATGCGCCGGGGCCTGGTTGGTCGAGTAAGGAATGCGCGCCCAGCGCACGCGTTCCGGCGGGTCAAACATGCCCAGCCGCATCCGCGCCGCGAACAGCCGCGTTACCGCATCGTCGATCTCGGCTTCGCTGATCAGTCCCTGGCGCACCGCGGCGGGCAGCGTGGCGTATTCCTCGCCGCACTCCAGTTCGGTGCCGTTCTTGACCGCCAGCGCCGCGGCCTCCTCGCGGGTGGCGACGATCTTGTGGTTCTTCCAGATGTCCACGATCGCCCAGCAGTCGGATACCACGTACCCCTTGAAGCCCCAGTCGCGACGCAGGATGTCGCGCAGCAGGAAACGGCTGGCGCTGGCCGATTCGCCGTAGACGCGGTTGTAGGCGCCCATCACCGCGTCCACGTCGCCTTCCTTCACCAGTGTCTCGAAGGCAGGCAGGTAGGTGTCGTACAGATCGCGCTGGCTCGGGCGCGCATCGAAGTGATGGCGGTCGGCCTCGGGGCCACTGTGCACGGCGAAGTGCTTGGCGGTGGCATCCAGCTTGCGATAGGTCGGGTCGTCGCCCTGCAGGCCGCGTACGAACGCCACCCCCATGCGCGCGGTCAGGTACGGATCCTCGCCGTAGGTTTCCTGGCCGCGACCCCAGCGCGGGTCGCGGAAGATGTTGATGTTCGGCGACCAGAAGGTGAGTCCCTGATAGCGGCCATGCGAGCCGTCGCGCACGAACTGGTGATGCTTGGCGCGCGCCTCGTCGCTGATGGTGGTGGCGACTTCGCCCATCAGCGGCACGTCGAACGTCGCGGCAAGGCCGATGGCCTGCGGGAACACCGTCGCCTGGCCCGCGCGCGCCACGCCGTGCAGCGCTTCGTTCCACCAGTCGTAGGCAGGCACGCCCAGGCGCTCGATGGCAGGCGCGGCGTTCTGCATCTGCGCCGCTTTTTCTTCCAGCGTCATCTGCCCGACCAGCGCGGCCGCGCGTGCCTCGAAGCTCTTCGACGTATCGAGCCAGGGCTTTGCGTCCGCCGCCCATGCGGGCCGCGCCACCAGCGCGAAGACACACAGCGCCAGCGCGCACAGGCCGGGGCGGGCACGCCGGTAGGCAGGAAGGGGACGGCTCACGGTCTTCATCATTCGCTCCTCAAGGGACGTTCATCGCGTGCATAAGGGCCCAGCAGCGTGCCGACGAAACCGCCGGCGCGATCGGTGCTCAACACGGTGCCATCGACATCGCGCGCCAGCGATTGCCAGCCCCGGCCATCGCCGGTGTCGAACGCGAAGCCGTAGGCACCTTCATCGCCTTCGATCTTCAGCCGCAGCGTGTCGCTGCCCTCGACCTCGCGCGTGGCGAGTGTGCGCGTGGTGCCGCCACCGTCGCGGCCTTCAAGGAAGATGGCCACGCGCCCATCGGCCGCGGGCCGCACGCCGAGGAAATACCAGTACGCCTCGCTCTGGAAGGCGGCCAGGCCCGCGGCGATACCGGGCGCGGGCCGCGTCATCGCCGTGCTGGCCTCGAAGCGCAGGTGCTGCTGGCGGCGCCCAAGGAATGCCGGATTGCGCAGCGTCTCAAGGCCTTCCGGCAGCGGATGCACGGCGAGCGCACCGGGGCGCGCGGCCAGGTCGGCCCACGCCTGCTTGGGCACGCGCACGCGCAGCCACTCGGGCCGCAGCGTGGTGCCGTCGAATTCGTCGCGATGCACGAAGTTGCCGGTGAAGGGCGCCTGCGCGGCCTCCCCGCGCATCCATGCGGGCGCGGCGGCGATGTAGGGGATGGTCTGCCCCGCCGGCAGGATCACCGGCCAGCCATCGCGCCACTGCACCGGGAGCAGATAGGTTTCGCGCCCGGTGTTGTAGTGGCGCTGCTGGTAGTTGCGGCTGGCCAGGAACACCGCCCACCACGTCCCGTCGGGGCCTTCTACCAGATCGGCGTGGCCGGCATTGGTGATCGGCAGGCGCCGATCCGGCGGCAGGTCGCGCTGGGTCAGGATCGGATTGCCTTCATACGGCGCATACGGTCCCCAGACATCGCGGCTGCGCAGTACCACCTGCGAATGCTGCGGCCCCGTGCCGCCTTCGGCATCGGACAGGTAGTACCAGCCGTCGCGCTTGTAGATGTGCGGCCCTTCGATCCAGATCGGATTCTTCTCGGGTTCCACGCCACCATCGATCAGCACCTTGCGCGGGCCGATGGGCTGGAAGCGGGCGATGTCGATCTGTTGCATCCAGATGGCGCGGTGGCCGTCATAACGCGCCGGTCCGGGCGGCTCGTCGTTGTTGAGCAGGTAGACCTTGCCATCGGTGTCGAAGAACAGCGACGGGTCGATGCCCCCGATGGTCGGCAGCCAGTGCGGGTCCGACCACGGGCCCGCCGGATCACGGGCGGTGGCGATGAAGTTGCCACCACTGTCCGTGGCCGTGGTCACCAGGTAGAACATGCCGTCGTGGAATTCGATGGCGGGCGCGAAGATGCCCCGCGACACGCTCAGGCCGTCGAAGTCCAGCTGCGAGGGCCGGTCGATGACGTTGCCGATCTGCTTCCAGTGCACCAGGTCCGTGCTCTCGAACACCGGGATGCCCGGGAAGAAGGTGAAGCTGGAATTGACCAGGTAGAACTTGCCGTTCGCGCTGACGATGCTGGGGTCGGCATGGAAACCGGCCAGGATGGGGTTTCGGTAGTGGCCGGCCGGCAGCGGGGGTTCGAATGCCACGTCGCGACCGGTGTATTCGAACCAGTCGAAGTAGACCGGTGGCACCTCCTTCGACTGGGCGTTGCCGGTGGCCGTCAGCAACAGCAGCGCGGCGGCCATGACGGCTCGCGCGGCGTTGCGGGTTGCACCCCGCCCATCGGCGTGTCGGCGGTCGCCCTGGTGGCGACGCAGGGAGAACAGCTTCATCGGGGCACCTCGACGGCAGGGAGGGAAAGTTCGAAGGGACCGGCCGGCAACCCGGCGGTGTCGCGAAGCGTGCAGACCGGGCCATCCGCCCAGCAGTAGCGCACGTACATGGCGTTGGCGGCGCGCGGGCCGCGCAGCACGACGTATCGCCCGTCAAGGGCCGCATCCGCGTAGTCGCAGCGCTTCGCTGCATCGCAAAGCTCGAAGCCGATGGGGCCGTTCGCGCCGGTCGTCAGCAGGGCGCCGGTGACATCGTCGAACGTCACCCTCACGCCGTCCGTCGTGCGCGCTGCGTTGCGTGCCGTCGGGCCGGTCGGTGGCAGCGCACGCTCGCCGTAGATGGTGTGGCGCGCCACGCGTGCGAGGCGGCGACCGAGTTCCTGCTTGTTCGGCGGATGGATGTCGTAGGCGTCACCGATGTCGATGGCGACCACCAGCCCGGAGTGCGGATCTTCCGCGACGACACGCCGCTGCGCCTCGCGCACCTGCGCCCAGCCACTTTCCACCGGCGCCGACGGCGGCATGCCATAGCCGGCCAGCTGCACCACCAGCCACGGCACCTGCGCGCCGAAACGCTGCCGCCAGTCCTCGCGCAGCACACGCAGCCGCGCGGCATAGGCAGCGCCGTCGCCGGTGTTGGATTCGCCCTGGTACCAGAGCATGCCGCGCAGGCCGGCATGCCCGAGCGGCGCGATCATCCCGTTGTACAACGTCGACAGACCGGCCGCCGCCTGCCAGGGCGCACGCGGCGGCTCGTCGGCGCCGGGCTCGGGCCGGTAGCGCCAGCGGTTGTCCAGCACGACGCGTGAGCCATCGTCGAAGGTCAGCGCGTGTGCACTGGCCGGACCGGCCAGCCCGCCGTCGCGATAGGTGTCCAGCACGTTGACCACCACCGTGTTGATGCCCGCCTTCAACAGTCCGGACGGCAGCGGGTAGCGACGCGGCTCACCGGCGCCGTAGCGGCTGCCCACGGCGGTACCGTTCACCCAGGTCATGTCGGTCTCGTCCGCGGGCCCGAGTTCCAGCGTTGCGCCACGGGCCGCCTGCGCCGCCGTCAACGTCACCTGCGTGCGATACCACACCATGCCGTTGTAGTCCTCGAGCGCCGGTACGCCCCAGCGCTCCCATGCGCCCAGCGTTGCGGGCGCCGTGCGCCAGCCGGTGTCGCGCACATCCGCACGCCAGGGGGCGTCGCCCGTGGCACCTTCGCGCGTGGTCCACCAGCGCTCCCAGTGACCTCCCCATCGCGCGAGCGCGGCAGGTGCTTCCGTGGCGTAGAGCGCCAGCACGTCGAGCGCTTCATCGCTTTCCCCACCGGCACGCAGTGCGGTGGCGCTGGTCCAGGCTTCGATCCGCGAGCCGCCCCAGGCCGCCTGGATCAGGCCCATCGGCACATCGACCGTCTTCTGCAGTTCGCGTGCGAAGTAGAAACAGGCGGCGGAGAAATCCCGCGCCGAATCCGGCGACGCCACCTGCCAGCGGGCATCGCCCTGGAAGCGGGACTGCGGCGTGACGGCACCTGCCTGCGGCACCGTGAACAGCCGGATCCGTGGATGCGCCGCGGATGCGATTTCCGAACTCGCATCCAGCGCCCGCCAGACCGGCAACTCCATGTTCGACTGCCCCGCGCAAAGCCAGACGTCGCCCACGTACACGTCGCGCACCGTCTGCACGCCCGTGCCGGCTTGCACCACCAGATCGTAGGGTCCGCCGGCGACGCGCGCCGGCAGTGTCGCTTCCCACGTGCCATCGGCCGCAGCACGCGCACGCGCCTTCGTGCCGTCCAGCATCACGCTGACGTCTTCAGCCGGCCGGGCGTGGCCCCAGACGCGGATGGCGGCGTCGCGCTGCAGCACCATGTGGTGCTGGAACAGCGCATGCAGCAGCCCGCCTTCGGATTCCCCGGCATGGGCGACGGGTGCACCCATCACCAGCATGGCGACTGCCAGCACGAACGCGGTGATGCAGGGTGCCTTCATCGGCCGTCCCCCGGGGCATACGGGAACTGCAGCGCTTCGTAATACGCCAACGGGTGCGGCGGCGGCGCCTGGCCCTCCGGCAGCGGGCGGCGCGCGAACGTCTGGAAGTACGCGATGCTGGCGTCACGCCACCACTGCGCTTCCTTTTCCTGGATGCCCAGGAAGGCAGCCACCTGCGCGTGCCGCGGCGCATCGACATGCGACGACACCCCGTCCCATGTGGACCGCATGCCACGCACGTAGTCCACGCCGCGGGCGTAGCGCATCACCAGTTCGTCCCACAACGGCCGGCCCGATGCCATCGGATGATCCCAGGGCACGTGGTGGAACCACAGGAGGAATTCCTCCGGCACGCGTGCGACATCGCCGAACTGCCGCGCCACCGGCGGGAAATACTGCGCCACCGCGTTGCTCCCCGTCGCGGAACGGTCGAAGCCGATGCCGTCCTGGTCGGCCCGGTGGTAGTACACCGATGTCCAGTCGGCGCGGGGACCGCCCTGCACCCACGGGCCCGGACCGTAGTGATGACCGCGCCCCATCAGGTGGTGCAGGCCCAGCGGCGTCATGTAGTCCACGGCGGCCTGGCGCGAGCCCATCATCATCTCCACGACGGGTGCCACCAGGCGATCGTCGTTGGCGAACGTCATGCGTACCCACTCGTCGGCGATGCCCCGCGCGGTCAGAGACGGATTCCAGGCAAGCCGGCCGTACACGTACCAGTTGGCCTGGTCGAAGTGCGACCCGCTCCAGTTGCGGTCCGCGCCGATGTTCGCCACGCCGGCCATGCCGCTGAGCGCGTGCCCCTCGAGCGTGCCGTCGATGACCTTCCTGACCGTGGAGCCCGTGCCACGCGCATGCGTATCCGCGGCGAGTACCTCTTCGTACATCGGACCCAGGTAGACCAGATGGGTGGCGAAGCCGAGGTATTCCTTGGTGATCTGCAGTTCCAGCATCAGCGGCGTACGCGGCATGGCGCCGAACAGCGGATGGAACGGCTCGCGCGGCTGGAAATCGACGGGGCCGTTCTTCACCTGGACCAGGACGTTGTCGCGGAACTTGCCGTCGTAGGGCACGAATTCCGTATACGCCTGCTTCGCGCGATCGTCGGGTTCCTCATGCGAGTAGACGAACGCACGCCACATCACCGTGCCGCCGTGCGGTGCCAGCGCCTCCGCCAGCATGTTCGCCCCATCGGCGTGGGTTCTTCCGTAGTCCTGTGGACCGGGCTGGCCTTCGGAATTCGCCTTCACCAGGAAGCCGCCGAAATCCGGAATCGCGCGGTAGATCTCGTCGGCCTTGTCCTTCCACCAGCGCCGCACGGCCGGGTCCAGCGGGTCGGCCGTCTGCAGTCCCCCGATCTCCATCGGCGCGCTGAAGCGGGCGCTCAGGTAGACGCGGATGCCGTACGGACGCAACACGGATGCCAGCGCCCGGGTCTTGTCCAGGTACATGGGCGTCAGGCTCAGTGCATGCGAGTTGACGTTGTTGAGCACCGTGCCGTTGATGCCGAGTGATGCGTTGGCACGGGCGTAGTCGGTGTACCGCGGATCCAGGTAGTCCGGCAACGCATGCCAGTCCCAGATCGAAGCACCGGCGTAGCCGCGTTCCACGTACCCGTCGAGATTGTCCCAATGGTTCAGTACGCGCAGTTTCACCCGCGGCGATTCGCGCACGTCCAGCGCATCGATCGCCTGCCCCGTCTGCAGCAGGCGAAGGAAATGGAAGCTTCCGTAGAGCACGCCGACATCCGTGTTGGCCGTGATCACCGTGGCTGCCTGGCCATCCACGCGTACGCTGCGGATCAGGTAGCCCTCGTTTCCCAGCGGGCGGGTGTCGAGCCGCAGGCCGGCCACTAGCGGAGAAGAAGCGGCCGTCCCCGCCACCACCGCCCCCTCGCGCGTGATCGCCGCCACGGCCTCCGGTGCACGCCCGGTCAGGCCCGCCAGGCCACGCAGCAGCTCCGCATGCGCGGCGGCCAGCGTGGCGGATGGCGCCGGCATCACCAGCTGCGTGGTGCGTGAGCGGTAGTGCTCCACCGATGCGGGTGCGGCGGGGGCGTAGCGCAACCAGAGGTCGTAGCCGTCCTCCGCCCGCGCGCCGACTGCCTGCATGCACAGCAGACCGCCCAGCACCAGCATGTGGAGGCCGCGCACGAAGGCGCGCCCCTCGTCGCCCCGCCGGGTTGGCGATACCATGAGGCGTGACAGGAAAGCGGGCCAGCGCGCGGATTTCATGAGCGCCCCTGCGCGGGCCGCTGCCCGGCGGCGCGGTCATGGGCCGACCGCCTTCCGTCCCCTGAAAGGAAAGCGTTTTGGAAAAACCGACAAGAGCCGTGCGACGCAAGAGCCGCGGCATCACCATCGATGAAGTGGCCGCACTCGCGGGCGTTTCCCCGATGACCGTGTCGCGCGTGATCAACGGCAAGGCCAAGGTCAAGGATGCGACCCGCGAACGGGTCATGCGGGCCGTCCGCAAGCTCGGCTACACGCCCAACCTGGCGGCCAGTTCGCTGGCGGCCGCGCAGCACACCCGCATCGCGCTGATCTATACCAATCCCACCGGCGCCTATCTTCGCGAGTTGCTGCTCGGCCTGCTGCGCGTGGCTTCGCGCACGACCATCCAGCTGGTGAGCGAATACTGGGACGAACTGGATGCCGAGTCCGAGCGCAAGGCGGCGCGCGAACTGGCAAAGCGTGTCGATGGCGTCATCCTGCCGCCGCCGCTGTGCGAATCCCGCGCGGCGGTGAGCGAGCTGGTACGCGCCGGCGTCCCGGTGGTCGCCATCGCGTCGGGACGATTCAGCAACGAGATCTCCTGCGTGCGCATCGACGACTTCCGCGCGGGCAAGGAAATGGCCGAGCACCTCATCGAACACGGCCATACCCACATCGGATTCATCAAGGGACGGTCCGACCTCAGCGCCAGCGCGCGCCGCTTCGAAGGCTTCCAGGCCGCCCTGCACGAAGCGGGACTGGCGCTGGAACCCGGCCTGGTGCAGCCCGGTGACTACACGTATCGCGCGGGGCTGAAGGCCGCGGAAAAGCTGCTTTCGCTGCGCAGGATGCCCAGCGCCATCATCGCCAGCAACGACGACATGGCGGCCGCCGTCATCTCGGTGGCGCACCGGCGTGGACTGGATGTGCCGCGTGATCTGTCGGTGGTGGGATTCGATGACACTTCCGCCGCCACGACTGTATGGCCCGAACTCACCACCATCCACCAGCCGATCGCGTCGATGGCCAACGACGCCATCGATGTCCTGCTGCGCAGCATCCGCCGTCAGGACGGAACGACCCGCGTGCTCGCCGACCATGTGGCGGCGCACCGCCTGGTCGTGCGCGATTCGGTCTCGGTTCCGCCCAGGGCCAGGCGCCGCTGAAACGCCACGGGCCCGCCCTGCGGATAGCGCGACAAGACGATCGGGGTAGCGCGCCACGGAAGGCATGCTCCAGTCCTAGCCTTCCATCTGCTCGAGTTCCTTGCCCTTCGTCTCGTAGACGAACCGCAACACGAAGAAGACGGAGATGACGGCCGCCACCGTATAGATGCCATAGGCACCGGCCAGGCCGATGCTCGCCAGCAGGATGGGAAAGGTCACGGTGATGGCGAAGTTCGACGTCCACTGGGCGGCGCCCGCCACCGCCAGGCCCGAGCCGCGGATCTGGTTGGGGAACATCTCGCCCAGCATCACCCACATCACCGGGCCCCACGACATGTTGAAGAAGATCACGTAGACGTTGGCCGCCACCAGCGCCAGCAGCCCCATGGTGTCGGACAGCGCCAGCTTGCCGCCGGCATCAAGCGAGGCGCTGGCGAACGCAGCGCTGACCAGCCCCAGCGAAACGGCCATGCCTACCGAACCGATCCACAGCAGCGGCTTGCGGCCGATGCGGTCGATCAACACCAGCGCGATCAGGCAGGCCCCGATGCTCAACGCCCCTGACAACACGTTGATCAGTAGTGCGTCGTTCTCGGAGAAGCCTACGGCCTGCCACAACACGGCGCCGTAGTAGAACACCACGTTGATGCCGACCAGCTGCTGGAAGGTCGCCAGGCCGATGCCGATCCAGACGATCGGGCGGATCTTGCCGGTGGCCTTGTTGATGAGGTCCGACAACTTCGGACGATGCTGGTCCGCCGACAGCGAGGCTTCGATCTCACCCAGCTTGGTGGCCGCTTCGGTCGCGCCGTACAGCCGGGTCAGCACTTCCCGGGCGGCGGCGGTGCGTCCCTTCACCACCAGGTAGCGCGGGCTTTCCGGGATGAACAGCAACAGCAGCAGGAACACCGCCGACGGAACGGCCTGCATCCAGAACATCCACCGCCACGCTGCATGGCCCAGCCATAGCGCCTCGGTCGACGCACCGGCCGCCTTGGCAAGCAGGTAGTTGGAGAGGAATGCGCAGAACAATCCGCTGATGATGGCGATCTGCTGCACCGTCGCCAGCCGGCCGCGATAGCGCGCCGATGCCACTTCGGCGATATAGGCCGGCGACATGACGCTGGCCGCACCGACCGCGAAGCCGCCCAGCACGCGCGCAGCGATGAACACCAGCGAGCTGTGCGCCGCACCGGCACCGATGGCCGACAGCAGGAACAGCACCGCCGAAATGATCAGCACCGCACGACGGCCCCAGCGGTCCGCCAGCCGGCCCGCGAAGAACGCACCCACCGCGCAGCCCAGCAGCATCGAAGCAACCTCGAAACCGATGCCGGCCGAACTGGACTGGAAGGTCTGTTTCAGACCGTCCACGGTGCCATTGATCACACCACTGTCGAAGCCGAACAGGAAGCCACCGATGGTGGCCACGCAGCTGATCAGGATGATGAAGCGGGTGTTTTCGCCACTGGCGATGTTGCCACCCTCAAGCGTGGTGCTGTTCATTCGTTGCGCCCCTCCAGGCTTCGAATCGACCTGCTGCCCATGCCTCCGCCCGAACCACGCGGGCGGAAGCCGCCATCACGCGCTCAGCGCAGCAGGTACTGGTTGAGCAAGTTCTCGTAGCGTTCCTGCTTGCCGCTGATCTGCTTCGGTTCGCCCTGGCCGGCCGC
>JAESGS010000117.1_pt1 | contig 125285 bp, 127 predicted proteins | sample 9269761 | NCBI WGS metagenome assembly JAESGS01 (sample SAMN15741799, study PRJNA653493) | algae metagenome | isolation source: Cyanosarcina radialis HA8281-LM2 and co-occurring heterotrophs from damp... | place: USA: Makauwahi cave, Hawaii | collected 2011-01-06 | reverse complement strand
ACGTTCTACACCAAGAATATCTTGCTCAATGAAGGGATTCGCGCCTGGATGGCCAGCCAAGACCAACCCCACGAGCAGTTCAAGTTCCCCGAAGAGGTTCTACCTCGCGGTAATGCTCTCTAATTAGGCTAGAGGGAAGAGGCCAAAGGCAATAGTCTCTCCTCTTCCTCATTTCTTAACTATGTTAAGAATTTGTCATTGTTCGTTGCAATAAATAACGAACAATTAACGATTGACGATCTCAACTGACTTTTTTCTTTACGATTCCAAGAGGTTTTACCCTGTGGCAACAACCTTTTCTAACGTTATCGCAGGCGGTCGCGACCAAGACTCTACAGGTTTTGCTTGGTGGTCTGGTAACGCCCGTTTGATCGAATTATCTGGCAAGCTGTTGGGCGCTCACGTTGCCCACGCTGGTCTAATCGTGTTCTGGGCAGGGGCGATGACTTTATTTGAAGTCGCTCACTTTATCCCAGAAAAGCCCATGTACGAACAGGGCTTAATCTTGCTCCCTCACCTAGCCACATTGGGCTGGGGAGTCGGTGCTGGCGGTGAAGTAGTTAATACTTTCCCCTACTTTGTAGTAGGCGTACTGCACCTGGTTTCTTCTGCCGTTCTCGGTTTGGGCGGTATCTATCATGCCGTTCGCGGACCAGATACTTTAGAAGAATACTCCTCCTTCTTTGGCTACGACTGGAAAGATAAGAACCAGATGACCAATATCATCGGCTATCACCTGATCCTGTTGGGTGTTGGCGCTTTGCTATTGGTGTTTAAAGCCATGTTCTTTGGTGGTGTCTACGATACTTGGGCACCTGGCGGCGGAGATGTCCGCGTCATTAATAATCCCACCCTGAACCCAGCTATCATTTTTGGTTATCTCACCAAGGCTCCCTTTGGTGGAGAAGGCTGGATTATCGGTGTCGATAACATGGAAGATGTGATCGGCGGTCACATCTGGATCGGTTTAATTTGTATTGCTGGTGGTGTTTGGCACATCCTCACCAAGCCTTTTGGCTGGGCCCGCCGCGCTCTAATCTGGTCGGGAGAAGCTTATCTCTCCTACAGCTTGGGTGCATTGGCGCTGATGGGCTTTATTGCTTCTAACATGGTCTGGTTTAACAACACCGTCTATCCCAGCGAATTCTACGGTCCGACTAACGCTGAATCATCCCAGGCTCAAGCTTTTACCTTCCTGGTGCGCGACCAACGTTTAGGCGCTAACGTTTCCTCGGCGCAAGGTCCGACTGGCTTGGGTAAATATCTCATGCGCTCTCCTAGCGGAGAAATCATCCTCGGCGGTGAAACCATGCGTTTCTGGGATTTTCGCGGTCCTTGGTTGGAGCCTTTACGCGGCCCCAACGGTCTGGAAATCAACAAGATCAAAAACGATATTCAGCCTTGGCAAATTCGTCGGGCGGCTGAATACATGACCCATGCTCCTAACGGTTCGATCAACTCGGTGGGCGGTCTGATTACCGAAATTAACGGTTTTAACTTCGTCAACCCACGGGCTTGGTTAGCAGCCTTCCACTTTATCATGGGCTTCTTCTTCTTTATCGGTCACTTGTGGCACGCTGGACGCGCCCGCGCTGCTGCTGGTGGCTTTGAGAAAGGGATCGATCGCGAAACCGAACCAGTGCTATCGATGGACCTTCTCGACTAGAAAACGAGCAAAAAATCTTTTGTGGCTTTTGTCTAGTTTTGACTCCTGTGTAAAAGCAGGAGTTTTTTTGTCAGCAATTTTTATCTTTCAGATGACTATATACTTTTATAAAACTAACGATCCTTACGGCTGCTTTTCTAATTTTTCGCCTCATTCGATTTACTTAGACGATCGACATTGGCAGACTGTAGAGCATTACTATCAAGCCCAAAAGTTTGTTGGTACTCAAGATGAAGATTTAATAACGGCGATTCGGGCAGCTAAAACTCCAGAGGAAGCGGCATCGTTAGGGCGCGATCGCTGCCGTCAAGTTCGATCGGACTGGGAAGAAGTAAAATTTCAAATTATGCACGAAGCGGTTCTGGCTAAATTTTCGGGTCATGCAGATATTCAAGCTGTATTATTGGCCACAGGCGATCGACTAATTGTAGAAGATTCCCCGATCGATTATTACTGGGGTTGCGGTTTGGATAAAACTGGTCAAAACCAATTAGGCAAAATTCTTATGAGCGTCCGACAAACCATCCGCGAACGTTTAGGTTAGTTCTCTGGCGATGGCAATTAAATGGCAATTAAGCTGAAGAGAACTGACGCACAGACGGGATTTGTCGTAGGGGCGCAATGCATTTATTGGTGTCAAGTTAAGGCTAGAGCCGTTGCTGGACCTCGATCTTCAGCATCAACCGCCAGGGGTTCAAAACCCCTGGCTAATAGCGCAAGTCCATTGAAATGGACTGAGGAATTAAATTTCCTATAGGTCACTGAGTCCTCTAAAGAGGACTTTAGCTGTGAGGCAGGGGTTGAAAACCCCTGACGGATGAAGTTTGTAATCGTTAAGTTGACGTGCATGAATGCATTGCGCCCCTACCCAGGAGACGTTGCATCTAAAAAGCTTTCATGAGATCGGGTTACTTAGCTGTGACTTTTGGTTGGAATGGGGTATACTTTCCCCCTAAAGCCTCGACAATAGTGCGGGTATTGGCAACCATCATATTGATGTAAGAATCTCCGTCACTACCAGAAGCACCGATCGAATCGGAATAGAGTTGGCGGGGTGCTAATTTGACTCTTGCTTCCTCGGCTACAGTTTGAATCAATGCTGGATTAATTGTCGTTTCGGCAAAAATAGCAGGGACTTTAGCGCCCTTAACTGACTCGACTAGTTGCTGCACCGTTTGGGCGCTGGGCTGTTCTTCGGTACTGATGCCAATTAATGTTCCAACTACAGAAATGTTATAAGCGCGAGCGTAGTATTGAAAAGCATCATGAGTTGTCACTAATTTGCGGCGATCGCTCGGTATAGTTTCAATTTGTTGGATAATCCAAGCATCTAACTGTTGCAATCGATCGATCAGTCTAGCTGCATTTTGACGAAATTCTGCCGCGTCTTCGGGCGATCGATCGCTTAAAGCATCTCGAATCGCGTTTACCATCAAAATTACATTTTGCACGTCACCCCAAACGTGAGGATCTGGTACGACTTCACCTTTGCCTTTATCTAGTTCTAAAGGTTTTACCACTTCCCCGACAGCTACCTTACGGCTGTTCGATCCGGCAGAATTCATTTGCTTGATTAAGCCCGGTTCCAAGTTGTAGCCGTTATACAAAATCAAGTTGGCTTGCTCTAAGGCTAAAGAATCGGCTGGTACTGGTTCGTAAACGTGAGGATCTGCCCCTGGTTTGAGAATCCCTTTGAGTTCGATTTCGTCTCCTCCTACTTCTTCGGTTAAGTCAGCAATAATCGTGCTTGTAGCTACTACCTTGGGTTTACCGTTGGTTGCATTATTTCTATCGGTAGCTAGTGGCGAACATCCGATCGCGCACATTCCCAACCACAATGCTGCTAAAGTCGGGAAAATCGCCTTGCGCTTTGGAGATAGAGCGGTGCAGCGGGAAATTAGACTTCGGGCAGAAGTCTGGTAATCGGGGATCGATAACATAGACAACAGGTAATAAATAGGGGAACTCGATCGCGGGTTTTTCCAAATCGGATGCCCTCACCCCCAGCCCCTCTCCCAAGCTTGGGAGAGGGGAGTAAAGGAGCCTTTGAGGTCAAAGGGGTTTTCACAACTCGATCGCCTCTTGAATGTTTTCATTTTCGCTACATTTTTATCTCTATCTAGAGTATTAGTATTAGAGAAAAATCTTTTCATAATCTTCTCATTTTTACCTTATGCTAAAGAAAAGCTTGATGTAAAGAGTATTTATGAACATTGTCGAATTACCTACTCCCAATGACTGGAGGCGATCGATCTGCCGCTTGGAAGATGCAGCGATCGTCAAAGCTAAAACAGTAAATTTACCAGCCAACACGATCGCGATCGGCAACCTCAGCGTGCAGTACCGCACGGTAGAGGCTTTGCGGCAGATCGATTGTCAGATTCATTCAGGACGGCTGACGGGAATCATCGGCCCCAACGGTGCAGGGAAAAGTACCTTGCTCAAGGCGATGTTGGGGTTAATTCCGGTAACGACGGGAACGGTGTTATTTAACGATCGCCCGCTGATGGCGCAAAGAGAACGAATAGCTTACGTCCCCCAGCGATCGCAAATCGATTGGAGTTATCCGGCCACAGTTTGGGATGTGGTGATGATGGGCAGGGTAAAAAAGACTGGTTGGTTGCAACGCTTCTCAGCCATCAGCCGACAGTTGGCAACTAATGCCTTAGAACGAGTGGGTATGAGTGCTTATCGCGATCGCCCGATCGGTCAGCTATCTGGAGGACAGCAGCAGCGGGTCTTCTTAGCTAGGGCCATAGCTCAAGAAGCAGAAATTTTCTGTTTTGACGAGCCGTTTGCCGGGATCGATCAAAAAACTCAAGCTGCTATCTTCAATATCTTTCGCGAACTTGCCGACAGCGGTAAAACTGTTTTGGTAGTCAATCATGACTTAGGGGAATCGATCGCTCATTTTGATGACTTAATTTTGCTCAATACAGAATTAATCGCCGCTGGCTCTCGGCAACAAGTCCTCAGCCAAGAAAATCTCTATCGGGCTTACGATGGTAAAGTCATGTTCTTTGCCGAAGCCGCGTGAGAGGGGAGATGGGGAGATGGGGAGATGGGGAGATGGGGAGATGGGGAGATGGGGAAGAGGGGGAGCAGGGGAGATGGGGAGATGGGGAGATGGGGAAGAGGGGGAGCAGGGGAGGCAGGGGAGAATTTATTAACTCCACACTTCACACTTTCTCAACTTCTGAACTTCTGAACTCCTGAACTTCACACTTATAACGATCGATTTGATGAATAATTTTATTGAACCTTTGTACTATGGCTTTATGCAGCGATCGCTGGCGATCGCGATTTTAGTTGGCTTGCTGTGTGCGGTTGTCGGTAGCTACTTGATGGTACAGAGACTGGCTTTACTAGGAGATGCTATCAGCCATTCAGTTTTGCCAGGGCTAGCGATCGCTTTTGTCTTGGGAGCAAATATCTTTATCGGCGCTTTTATTGCTGGGGTTTTAAGCACGATGGCGATCGCTTGGATTAAGACGCGATCGCCGATTAAAGAAGATGCAGCTATGGGTATAGTTTTTTCTGCCTTTTTTGCTCTCGGTATTACCTTAATTACTTTGGTTCAAAAAGATAACAAGATCGACCTCAATCACTTTCTATTTGGCAATATTTTAAGCGTTACTCCCGCCGAAGTTCGAGATATTGGTATTATTGCCCTGGTGGTACTAGTAGTTGTCTTGTTGCTGTTTAAAGAGTTGTTATTCTATACTTTCGATCCGTTGGGAGCGCAAGCAGTAGGATTGCCCACCAACTTACTCAATTTTGGTTTGATGTTACTAATTGCCTTGACAATTGTTGCCAGTCTGAAAGCAGTTGGTGTGGTTCTAGTTCTGTCTTTATTAATTACCCCCGGAGCCACAGCTTATTTATTGGTCAAGCGCCTGCATCAAGTAATGATTTTAGGGGCTGGGATTGGCATCTTTTCTAGTATTGCTGGAATGTATCTGAGCTATTTTTACAATCTGCCTTCGGGGCCAGCTATTGTTTTAGTCGTGTCGAGTTTATTCGTTCTCGCTCTGCTCTTTAGTCCCACTCAAGGAATTTTTACTCATTCTCAGCCTACTTTTAGCAGTCCCCTGTGGTGGCAAGAACTGAAGGAGATCGTTCGAGGAAAAGCATGAGGCGAATATGGCTGTAGAGATCGAGCGCAAATTTCTAGTCACGGGCGATAGTTGGCGATCGCTGGCTACTGGAACTTTATATCGCCAAGGTTACATTGCTACCGAAGCTGGCGCTACTGTTAGAATTCGTTTAGTAGGCGATCGCGGTTACCTGACCATTAAAAGTAAATTAGGGCAGATTTCAAGAACTGAGTATGAGTATCCTATCCCCGCTTCAGATGCTCGCGAAATGCTCGATAATTTATGCGAACGGCCGCTAATTGAAAAAACTAGATATAAAATCCCTTTAGCTGAATTGATTTGGGAAATCGATGAATTTGCCGGAGAAAATGAAGGGTTGATATTGGCAGAGGTAGAACTCCCCGCAGAAAATTACTCGTTAGATCTCCCAGCATGGATCGCGCGAGAGGTTTCTGACGATCCTAGATATTTTAATGCTAATTTAGTCAAATATCCTTTTAAAAAATGGTCTGAGTTTTGACACTTCTCGCCCTGAAGTGTGAGGATTCTTGGATCGATCGGCAAAAACATCGGCAAAAAATAGCAGCATTAAATCGTTAAAGCTTTACTATATAAAGTATGTATTGCTTTATTAGATCGGCAGAATTTTGTTAGATTCAGAACCAGTTGAGTTGATGGAACCAATGCTGCCAGCAGCGGGGGATCGCTCTCTAGAAGATCTAGCTGCCGATCTAATCGCTAAAAGCAGCGCTCTGACCGCTAGCCTCAACCCTAACGTAGCTAACAACCTGGGAGAGTTAGTGCGATCGATGAATTGCTACTACAGCAATCTAATTGAAGGACACAAAACCCACCCTGTAGATATCGATCGCGCTCTAGCCAACGATCTTTCCCCAGAACCAAAAAAGCGATCGCTCCAACTGGAAGCAAAAGCGCATATCGAAGTGCAGCGACTAATCGATCGAGGGCAAGATCTGCCCAATGTTGTCTCGGCTCAAGAAATCGCCTGGATTCACCGCCAGTTTGGTCAGCGACTCCCTCCCGATTTACTTGATGTAGAAAATCCCCAGACAGGTAAGCGGGTTGAGATCGTTCCAGGGGAGTGGCGGACATCCGATGTCATCGTCGGTCGCCATATCCCGATTAGCGCCCCAGCTATCCCTAAGTTTTTGCAACGATTTGAGGAAGCTTACCAGCCAAAGAGGTTATCGAAAATTCAGCAAGTAATAGCAGTATCGGCCTCCCATCACCGCTTGCTGTGGATTCATCCGTTTTTTGATGGCAATGGTCGGGTAGCACGGTTGTTTTCCCATGCTTTCTTACAACGAATTGGGATTGGTAGCAGCCTGTGGTCGATCGCTCGCGGGTTGGCGCGGAATGTGGGCGAATATAAAAGCTTATTAATGCAAGCCGATGGAGAGCGCTGGAACGACTACGACGGACGCGGAAATTTAACGGCTCGCGGGTTGCGCGAGTTTTGCCAGTTTTTTTTGTCAACTTGTATCGACCAAATAGAGTTTATGCGATCGCTCTTTGAGGTAGAGCGGTTGTTAGGTCGGATCGAACTGTATGTAGAAGAAGAGATTCGGGCTGGAAAGTTGCTCGATCGCTCTTTTCCTTTGCTGCGAGAGGCGTTGCTGGCTGGTGCTTTCGAGCGGGGTCGAGCGGCAACGATTACAGGTTACAAAGAGCGGCAGGCGAGATCGGTGTTAAAAGGTTTAATTAAGGCTGGGTTGTTGGTAGCAGATAGTCCGAAGGGGGCAGTGCGCTTGGGGTTCCCTACAGAGGCGATCGAGCGGTTCTTTCCCAAGCTGTATCCGGCTGTGGGGGAGCGATCTAATTAAACGTCTCTATTGCAAAAATTTGACTAATTGTTCCAACTTCGACCAAGCTGCGCCGCTACTGAGGACTTTTTTCGCTAACTCGATTCCTCGATCGTGGTTTTCTAGAGGTACAACTCCACCCACCTGAAGTGCTAGAGACGCATTCAACGCCACTACATCTTGTTGGGCTGGCGTACCTTTACCTTGGAGAATAGCTTGCAAAATGGCGGCATTTTCTTTCACATCCCCACCTTGTAAGTACCCAGGAGATGGTGCAACCAAGCCTAGTTCTTGAGGATTCAAGGTTGCCAACCGCACTTCACCATTAGAGAGAATTGCCAGATCGGTGAGATCTAAAAGTCCAGCCTCATCTAGTTTCTCGCGTCCGTACAAAACCATGGCTAACGATGTTCCCAGTTGCCCTAAAGCACGGGCAATAATCGGTACTAGTGGGGGATCGCACACCCCAATAATTTGTCCTGTGGGGCGTAAAGGATTGAGTAACGGTCCTAGTAAGTTAAATACTGTCCGCACCTTCAGAGTACGTCGCAGCGGTGCTACAGCTTTGAGCGCCGGATGCCAACCAGGGGCGAATAGGAATGTAATCCCCACTTGGTGCAGGGCAGCCTCGATCCGTTCGCTAGGGGCATTGAGGTTAACTCCCAAAGCTTCCAAGACATCAGCCGAACCGACGGTGCTAGATGCCGATCGATTGCCGTGTTTGGCTACTGCTACGCCAGCAGCGGCGGCGACAAAGGCCACAGCCGTAGAGATATTAAAAGTTGAAGCCCCATCTCCTCCAGTACCGCAAGTATCGATGACGGGCCCGACAGCAGGAGATGAGGAAGTAGAAAGACATTGAGATTGCAAAACTCTAGCCATTCCAGCCAGTTCGTCCGCCGAAACGCCTTTACATTGCAAAGCCACTAAAATTGCCCCCGATAGCACCGGAGGAATTTCTTCATCCAGCCAACCCTGCATCAATTGGGCAGCACGAGCGCTAGAAAGAGATTCTCGATCGAGTAACTGTTGCAGCACTTCTGACCAGAGCGCAGAGTTATCGGTAGCGTTGGCGCTAGCCTGTGCGTCAGCACGTATCGCTTGTGAGTGAATTGAGGGAGAATGAGTCATCAGTAAAGATGCAGGCTCGGCTATTTTCTTCTCTAGATTTTAGACGATCGCGTCACCTGAAATTATCCTAAATCTGGTTTTAAAGTATCATCAGAAAAATATTTCGCGCAACCAAATTCTTCTGGATCTAAATCCTTGAGTTCTTCTAACAACTTTTTCGAGCGAGAACAGATTCCTACGGCTAAGTTACCCCGTCTGGTTCTCGATGGCATTTTTGCCTTTCCTCCCAATCGAGACACTTTAGGGGGAACAGCTTATTTCATTGTCGAAAGGTCTGGCAATATTTTGGTCGATTGTCCGGCTTGGAGCGAATCCGATCGGCAATTCTGCCAAAATTGGGGTGGAGTCCGATGGCTGTTTATTACTCATCGAGGAGGTATTGGTAAAGCCGAAGAAATCGTTCGAGATTTAGGTTGCCAGATTCTCATTCAAGAACAAGAGGCATATTTTTTACCAGAATTAACGGTAACGACATTTCAACAAGACTTTGCCTTAAGTGCTTCCAGTACAGCCATCTGGACACCCGGACATTCTCCTGGATCGTCGTGTCTCTATTGCACTAGCCATGGTGGGGTGTTATTTTCTGGTCGTCATTTGCTGCCCGACCAACACGGAGATCCCATCCCGCTACGCACCTCTAAAACTTTTCACTGGCCCAGACAACTCAAAAGCGTTCGGGCGTTGTGCGATTGCTTTACACCTGCTACCTGTAATTATCTCTGTCCCGGTGCCAACACTGGTTTATTACGAGGTCGTAGGGCGATCGATCGAGCTTACGAACGACTCTCTCAGCTAGATTTAGAAGTTTAGGAGTTTAGAAGGCATGGAGCATGGGTTATTCTCGTCCCATCTCCCCATCTCCCCATCTCCCCATCTCCCCATCTCCCCATCTCCCCATCTCCCCATCTCCCCATCTCCCCATCTCCCTCTCTCTTCAAGCCATCCGCACATCAGATACCAACTTCATCCCAGCACTATCTGGATCGAAGCCTTCGGGAAAAATAGTTTTGTCGTTGTATTTAGCTCGATCGAGAGTAGCTGCCCTCAAACTAGCTCCCTTGAGATTAGCGCCGTGCAGGTTAGCGTTTTTGAGGTTAGCTCGCCAAAAGTCGCATTGTACGAAGTTTACTTCTTTGAGAAATGCCTCGTTCAGATTGGCGATCGATAGGTTAGCTTTCCAAAGATAAGCACCTTTCAGGTTAGCCATACTCAAGTTAGCTTCCTTTAAGTTAGCCTGACCTAAATCGACTTCCCACATTTCTGCCCTACTGAAATTGGCTTCTCTGAGGTTAGCATAACTGAGATTGGCTCTATATAAGAATGCGCCTTCCAAGTTAGCTTTATGAAGATTGGCACTTTCTAGGTCAGCCTCCTCTAAATCTACATCTGCTAAATAAGCTCCGCTGAGGTCAACTGCGCCCAGTTTCACTCGCTTAAAGTTTCTCTCTCCAGCCAAATACCTTCTTAAGAACTCTTTTGCATCCATCTTCATTGAGATCCTCACCAGCGATCGCGCTGTGGCTCCAGCAGATAACTCGATCGAGTCGTACTTATTAAGATAATCTGTCCTGGCGATCGGTGTGCCTGCTAGCTAAAATTCGAGAGTCTAGATTCTAGAGCGCGAAATAAAAATCTTTCAGCCCCGAATTCTCCTTTCTCTACCTGCTTTTTCAGTCGAACGCTATATTTACCTTACCTCGATCTCGTAAATCTACTTAGTAGTAAAATAACGCGACTTTGACAGACTAGCAACCCAGTCGTTCCTAAAGTTAAAAAATAACGGGTTGAAATTAAGAATGTGGAGAAGACGGGGGAGAAAATCGATTTAACCTCTAATTTCAAGCCAGGGCATATGATTGGGCAAGACTTTGGCCCGATTTTAGGGTAGAGGAAATAGGAATAGATGGTTTAAGGCGATCGCGTACTTATTAGATTAGCTATTCATGACCTATATGGCTTTTGATAAAATCGAGCAAAATTTGTTGGTGAGGATGTCCCAAAGGCTGCACTGAACCTGCTTTAGCAGAGAAAGCGCTACCGCGATCGATCTCATCAGGTGTTAGCAAACCCAGATCCCATCCTTCTTGAAGGTTTAATCGATCGAGTTCGACGGTCAAAGGCGCGTGGTAAACATGACGAATCACCCTGGCATCGTTATAACAGCCAAACTTAATAGGCGATCGCACTTCATAACCAATTTCTTCCCACAATTCCCGTTTCAACGCCACTTCAGGAGTTTCGCCCGATTCGAGATGACCGCCAAATAACCCCCAGTGACCGGGATAGACAATTCCGGGAGTGTTATCTCGCAGTTGCATGAGAAATTTGTCAGAAGTATGGAGAATAGCGATCGCAACTTCAACTGGTTCGAGCATAGAGGATAAAAAATGGCTACGAAGGGATGATATACCATGGGTAAGAGCGTCAAGGTGTTCCGTAGCTCTGCCGAACGATTGCGCCCCCAATCTATTTTGAAACCAAACGGCTATGATAGCTTCCCCACTGAGTGATGAGACGCAGATTCAGATCGATCCCGATATTACTTTCGGCGATGTCGATGGCGAGATTGTCGCCTTGAACGTCCAATCTGGCTCGTATCTACACTTAAACAGCAGCGGCAGTTATATATTCAGTCTTTTAGATGATTCTGCACCTCGCCCTTTAGCAGAAATTTACAAGCTTGTCCGTCAGACCTATAATGTCGAAGACGATGTATGCCGACGCGAAGTAGCTGAGTTCGTAGCGCGTTGCCTAGCATTAGGGCTGGTTCGGCTGGCGACTTAGTTGCTTCACTTTAATGGAGGACAAACAACATGGATCGTGACGATAGCCTACAACCAGTTGAAAGCGTCGATCGCAGTTCGGAAGAAACTAAAAAACCGTGGATTACGCCCCAGGTTTCCGAGTCTCCGATCGTAGAGTTGACTTTGGGAGGTAGAAATCCGAATGAGGTTGATGGGGGATTTTATTCTTAACCAGCAGTAGATAATGAGTCGCCAACCTCAGACTCATGTGGTTTTTGCTTGGGAAATTGGGTCGGGTTTCGGCCATTTGGCCCCTATGGCGGCGCTTGGGGCTGAATTTCATCGCCGGGGCTGTCGCGTCACCGCTATTGTCCCGAATTTGAGTTTTGCCAAGCCGATACTGGGTTCGGTGGGAATCGCAATCGTGGAAATGACACCCCATCTTGCCCCCTGTCGTGCTTTTCCGATATCCATTAACTACACTGCCAATCTGCTGCGGAATGGCTTCTGGCATTCTGGGACTTTGACTCAGCGCCTTCTGCGTTGGCGGAAGTTACTCGATGAGTTGCAACCCGACCTCTTAATTTGCGACCACGCTCCTTCTGCCTTGCTAGCCAGTCGCGAGGCCAACTATGCCAGAGTGGCTATTGGTAACGGGTTCACTTTGCCACCACTTTTCGAGCCGATGCCAGGAATCCAGCCTTGGTTTTCGCTGCCGCTAGATCTGCTGGTGCAAAAAGACCGAGAATTTCTCGATATCGTCAATCCGGTACTTGACGAAGCCAAGATCGCACCCCTGAAGACTGTGGCTTCAATGTTTGAAGGAGTTCGACGGTTTCTGTGCGTGGAAGCAGAACTCGATCATTATCCCATCCGCTCGGATGAAACCTATTGGGGAGCGATCGATCCTGTTTCCCTGCTGCCGCCGCCCGAACCTTTTGAGGAGGGTAAAACTGGGGTGTTTGTCTATATGTCAGCAACCAATCGCTTTCTCGAATCTTTAATAAATTCCCTTGCTGCCAGGGGAATTCCGGTTCTGGCCTATATTTCGGGTAACTCTGCCGAACCAGCGGCGGATTTTTTGCAGGCTCCCAACATTCGTTACCTGCAAACCCCAGTTGACTTACACGCCGTTGCCAGAACTTGTCGGGCAGTTGTGACCCATGGCGGTACGCTGTCCGCCTCAATTTTTCTCAGAAATAGCCTCAAGCTGCTGATCTGCCCTCCAGATCTAGAAAAGGCAGTTTTGGGAACGCGACTGCAAGAAAGGAAGCTAGCATATGCAGCTAATTGGTTCTCTCCAGAGGTGCTTTCAGAAGAGCGAATTGACGAACTATTAGCTCCAGATTCGATCCCTGCCAATCTATCAGCCTTTGCCAAACAACAGGCAACTCTTAATGGCCGCACTCCAGTCGAAAAAATCGTAGACCAATGCGAACTGCTGTTGCCATAGGTTATTCTCTCAAGACAAGTCGTGGCGATCGACAGTTAAGTTAAAACCAACAGATCGAAATATGGGTATATCAAGATTCTGGGTGAGATCTATCCCCAACCTTACTGCCGAAGAACAAACTTCAGATTGGACGATTAAGACGCTCTTCAAAGATTACCCAGGAATCATGGGAAAGATCTCTGCCTATTATTCAGTGCTTCGCTCTGGCAGTATTCCCCATGAAATCCATTCCCACCATGAAGAAGAGATTATGGTGTTACTTTCCGGGCATCTCGATATTATCTCTCCCGCTAATCGCCTCCGCGTCGGGCCGGGTAGTTTCTTTCATCATCCCCCAGGCGATTGGCATACGATTCAGTCAGTAGGAGTTGAATCAGCAGCTTTTTTGGTTTTTAAATGGACGTGGGAAACGACTGAGCAGACTGAGGAGAAAGCCAACTTTTTCTGTTTTCATGCCGATCGATTAGCCCCTTGGGACGATCGCCAGAACATTCAATTCCAGCAGGTCTGTTCCAGTCAACCACTGGCTAATGGAGGCAGGCTAGCGGTAAATTTCTGCCACTTTTTGCCCGAATCGGGTTATCCCGCTCACAAACACGAACACGATCTGATCGTAGTATTGCTGAACGGAGAGTTACACGGTATGGGCCATACTAACTCTGCCCCAGCATTGATTTACTACCCTGCTGGCACCATACATGGAATGAGTCCTCACAATCGAGATGAGGTAAATATGCTGGAATTTCAATTTCACGGCTCCCCTACTAGGGATTTCTGAGGTGGCGATCGCCTGATGACTCTTCGCTCTCTTACCCCACGAGAACAACTAATGAACTGGGTCTGTGCCGACCCGGAAGACTGGCAGTTAGAGGTAACGAGCAGCGATCGCCTAAGTTTACTGCAAAACTGGATCGGCGAACACCGCTTAGGAGGCTGGCTTTACTGGCGCTTTCAACAAGCAGATCGTCTCGACCTGCTGCCCCCAGAACTGAAAGACAATCTGCGATCGTCTTTTCGCCAGACCAGCTACAAGGCTCTGCTGCAAAGGTCGGAATTGAAACAAACTATAGATTTGCTAGCTAAAGCCAGCATTCCAGCAATAGCCTTGAAAGGTAGCTATTTGCAACGGTATATTTTTCCGCATTCTGGGCTGCGCCCCATGCGCGATCTAGATATCTTGGTGCCAAGGCCGTTATTTCAGCAAGCTTGGCAGGTATTGCACGAGGGTGGCTATCGATCGTCAAAGGGTCTAGCGGCTCATCCAGATAATTTGCTACCCGTCCAAAATCAAATTGCCCTGATTTCGCTCCACCACATCAAAGTGGAATTACACCGGGCAGTAGGTTTTGAATGGCCTGTAGAACTATCCACATTACCCAGTTTTTGGGAGAAGAATTCAAATTTATGGATCGATCGAGAAGGCATTTGCTATCTTTGCCCGGAGCTACTCTACATTCACCTGTGCGTCCATCACAGTTGGCAGCATCATTGGAATATCGGCCCGCTGGGCTGGGTAGACCTGCACCTGATGTCTCAATCTCATCAAATCGATCGAGTACGAATGCAACAGTTAGGTTTTCAACTACAATTGGAAACCCAAATAAATACTGCCTTGAGGATCTATCAACAGATCGGGGAAACTGCTGCGACGGGAATTGGAGATCTGAGCCTGCTTTTCCTACCACCCGTTCGCGATTTGGGGAACGTCCGCCAACTCGATCGAGTAGAAACCTATTCTTTACCACAGGCGATCGCTCGTAAATTAACTTTGATAGCTCCCAAAACAAATCCACATATGGGATGGCGATCGCGATGGGGGCAACTTTTGCGCCATCTCGGCCAGTGGATAGCCAGCAGCGATCGCCTTCGAGACTTCGCAATTCGGCTGAGCTATCGTTGGAAACGACAGCTATGGGATAACGATGCAGAAATTCGATCGTTTCGCCATCAATTACAAAATTGGTACGACTAAACTTAGCGATCGAACATCCGTCGTGCCTTTTTGCCAAAAGTCATAGTATGCCACCGACATTTTGTAACATAAAAGTATTATATTTGTAACCTAAAAGAGATGTTGGCTCATCAGTAAAACCTTATCGAGCGAGCAGGAGGACTTTTTAATGCCAGATCCTTGGCAGACTATAACTCATCCCACAACGCCTGAAGCCGCGATCGCCCTTCAGCAAGAATTACGCCAGCTAGTGGTGATGGCAGATGACTTGGGCGCGGTGCGAACGGTAGCGGGTGTCGATGTCGGCTTTGAGGAAGAAGATCGCATCGCTTGTGCCGCGATCGCGGTTCTCCGGTTTCCCAGTCTGAAAATTCAAGAGTCTGTAGTCATCCGCCGTCCGACAGCATTTCCCTACATTCCAGGGTTGCTGGGCTTCAGAGAAGTACCAGTAGTCATCGAGGCGCTGGCTAGTTTGCAGCAATTGCCAGATTTGTTGTTGTGCGATGGCAACGGCTACATCCATCCGCGCCGCTGTGGATTTGCGTGCCATCTGGGTATTGTCAGCGGACTGCCATCTATTGGGGTGGCAAAAACGCCCTATTTGGGACAGCACGAGCCACTAGCAGAACATCGAGGTGCGTGGCAACTAATTTATGATACTGGCGAGGCGATCGGGGCAGTAGTTCGCACTCAAGCTCGTGTCAAACCCGTTTACGTTTCGATCGGGCATAGAATCAGTCTGAACCGAGCGATCGAATTCGCGTTGCAATGCACTCCTAAGTATCGCTTGCCAGAAACTACTCGTCAGGCCGATCGATTGTCTAAAGGACGCGCCAAGCCAATAGCTTTTAGATAAACGGAGGCGAGAAAGATGAAGAACCTGAGTTAAAACTGGCACGAATAGGCGATCGCGTTTGCTAGGCTAAAAAACCTAAAATTGCTTCTCCGACTATAACTGGATATTCTTCATGCAATCCTAAAGAACCAGCCATTGCTCGCGTTTGAACCCCTGGTAATTGGGCTAATGCTTCCATTTCGGCTTTTGATTTCGGCGGTGCTTGTTCCCCAACGATCGCCAGTACGGGGGCGGGTAAAGGCTCGAACCACTGAAGAAATTCGGCTCGCGCCCTAGCTGGATCGAGATTTCCGGTAACAAAAGCCGCTGGTGCAAATCTTGCGCCCGGTTGTTGGGTAATTTCCCACTTTTGCTGGATAAAGCTAGCTGTCAGGTGCGCCGGATCGCTATAGACGTGCTGGCGGTACATGAATTTGAGGAAAGAAGGAGCAGTGTTGAGTTTGTAGAGGAATTGACCGAGAATAGGCGATCGCACTATTTCTCTCACCATGCCAGATAGCTGCTGATTTGCCCCCATGGTGGGCAAGGGACCGCGCCAAGTCGGAGCCACCAAAACTATTCGCGACCAGAGATCGGGCTGCATATGAGCGAGTTTCATGGCGTAACCAGCAGCATGACCTGCTGCTACTACAGCCAAGGGCTTTGTCAATACATCCCTGGTAAAGTCTGCCAAAAATTGATGGTAGATGGCAGGTTGATAGTCTAACGGTAGACGATCGGATTGTCCAAAACCAGGCCAATCTAAGCCAATAACTTGAAATTTAGGTGCTAATAATTTTGCCAACCCTGCCATTTCCGCACGGGTGGAAACGGTGCTAAAAGCTGGTAGCAGTAATACGGGCGTTCCTTGTCCGACAGTTTCGTAAACTACACGCACTGGTTGTCCTTGCCAGTGCCACAGATATTCCTGCGTTTGCCCGCCCAGGCTGGGGGCAGATTTGTCAGAGGTTACTTTAGCAGTAGTTATCATCATCGCAACCCTGTTGGGAATGATTATTATTATATCTTTGCTAGCTGTCGCTCCTCTAACGTTTTGATAGATCTTTCAAACGACGTTTGAACGGTGGAGTAACTAAAACTTCAGTCATAATCTAATCATCCCAGTCATCCCATAGTTGGGAAACAGGATAAGTTTCTCCAGCTTTCAGTGCCCGAATAGATTCTTGTAATTCAGCTAAGATTTTAGCTTTTGGTTCGTTTTCATCGATCGAATGAGTTCGCTTGCTGTTGGTTCGCTCTGATTCTGTTTGCTGTCTGAAATATTCATTCGTTTTTAGGCTTGAACACGGCCTTAATTTTAGCCCTCACAGATCGCTCCCAAAACACCACCGCCCTTGACTCGATCGCTCATCGAGAAACCTGAGTTAGCGATCGAGCAGTAAGATATCTTTGGAATTAAAGTGCGATCGCATAGAAAGAAGGCTAAATAATCTGACTTTTGGCTAGCCGCTTATGTTCTCTCAAGCTTACTACATCATACGTTCCAGCCTTGACGGTCAATATCTGGTAGCTCAACCCGATCGCGCTTCAGGTGGAAGCGGGTCAAAATACTTGTTACTGTTTGGAGAAAAATTTGAAGCTCTCAGCTATCTCAACACCCATGCTAACGATGTGGCCAGTCGATTTGGAGTTGAATCTGTAAATGGCAACCAGTTAAAACCTCTGCTTCAACGTTGGGGATTTGGTGGAGTTGGCATCGTCCAAGATCCATTGCTGCCCAAAATCGAATTTTTCACAGTTGGATAACTGGGGCAGGCAGGATGCCTACCCCACAAGAGTTTGAGTAAATTCAAATATCTTTCACTAGATCTTTACCTAGCTTAGTTTCTAGTTTTTCCCCATCTCCCCATCTCCCCATCTCCCCATCTCCCCATCTCCCCATCTCCCCATCTCCCCATCTCCCCATCTCCCTCTCCCCTCCGTCCCTCTTGCCTCTAAAATCAATGTAGAGCAAAGAGAGTGCAAAGCTTGTGGGTTTTAAAATCGGCTTACTGGGATTAGGAACAGTTGGAACGGGAACAGCGCAGATTTTGCTGAACGCGCAAGGTCGCCATCCTTTGGTACAAGAGATCGAAATCGATCGCGTCGGAGTGCGATCGCTTGATAAACCGAGAGAGGTGGAATTCCCTGAAGGCGTAATTACCACCGACTTAGAAGCAATCGTCACCGATCCTCAAATTGACATTGTAGTCGAAACCATTGGGGGGTTAGAGCCTGCGCGATCGCTGATCTTACAAGCGATCGCCCATGGAAAGCACGTCGTCACGGCCAATAAAGCCGTGATTGCCCGCTACGGCGATGAAATCTTTACCGCTGCTAATGCTGCTGGCGCGTATGTGATGTTAGAAGCAGCAGTCGGCGGCGGCATTCCAGTCATTAAACCCCTGAAGCAGTCTTTGGGTGTCAACCGCCTGCAAGCAGTTACGGGAATTGTCAACGGCACGACCAACTACATCTTGACGCGGATGCAAACCGAAAAGGGCGATTTTGCTGATATTTTGGCAGACGCTCAAAGACTCGGTTATGCCGAAGCCGATCCGAGTGCCGACGTTGATGGCTTAGATGCAGCCGATAAAATTGCCATTCTCGCGTCTCTAGCCTTTGGCGGCCGAATTAAACTAGCAGATGTTTACTGCGAGGGCATTCGCCAAATTAACGCTACAGATATTGCCTATGCCGACAAACTGGGATTTGTCATCAAACTGCTAGCGATCGCTAAAAGAATAGGAGAGGTAGAAAATGCGCCCCTCTCAATGAGAGTGCATCCTACCTTAGTACCGCAAACTCACCCGCTGGCAAGTATCAACGGAGTCTACAACGCCATTTTTATCGAAGGAGAACCGATCGGCCAAATCATGCTGTACGGGCGCGGCGCTGGGGCAGGACCGACGGCTAGCGCAGTCGTCTCCGATTTGTTGCATTTAATCGGTGTCCTCAAAAGCGGCGATCGCTCGGAATTACATCCGCTGTTAAGTTGTTCTCACGACGATTATTGCGCGATCGCTCCGATTGAAGAGTTAGTAACTCGATTTTACGTCCGCTTTTTAACTCAAGATCGTCCGGGGGTAATCGGTAAGTTGGGTACTTGTTTTGGCGATCGCCATGTCAGCCTGGAATCGATCGTTCAAACCGATGTCAAAGATAACTTAGCAGAAATCGTGGTCGTGACTCATGATGTCCGGGAAGGCAATTTCCGCCAAGCTTTAGATGAAATTCGCACGCTCGATGCCATCCATAGCATCCCTAGCATCCTCCGAGTTTTATAGTCCGAGCTTTAGCTGAGTCCAACATGGGACAGGCTTAACCCAAGCGCTCAATACCCATCATTTCATGCGCAGTTGAGTCGCAGGGAGATAGAGGCGATGCTGGACATTACTTTGAAGGAAACGAGGGTATACCGAGAAATTAAGGAAGAAGGGCGAGAAGAAGCCACCTTAAATCTTGTTATCCGGCAGTTAACAAAGCGATTTGGGGGATTCTCAGAGGAAATTCGATCGCTCTGAAGCCGAACATCGTTTGACTTTGCTGCCTCGGCAAGAATCGCCCTCTGAAAACTCACCTTTGCGCTTCTGGGCACTAAAATAGGTGCAGTTGAGTGTGAGTTGCATGAGGGAAACGCCTGTTGATTTGTACCGTATGGGGAACGCAGGTTCTCCTAGATTGGAAAATGTCCGAGCTAAAGATATTGAAATCTACATAGAGGGTGATGAATCATGGGTTGCTGCAAATTCGGGCGGGATTTCAACGTTTTCGAGCCGAGGAAGTGGTAAAAATTGGTGGAAATTGGATCGGGGAACTGAAATTCCTAATCAACTTCGAGTTGTGAATGATTATGGTCATCATTGGTTATGGGAACCGAGTTATTCGATGCCATTGGATGTCTATAAAGAAGCCCTTCGATTTGTAGGTAAACGATTCGATCGAGTGAGTTGAGGATGATGACGATGATGAATTTGTCTCCTAAAGCGATTCGTTTTTTAGTAGAAGTGTTGGAATTTCGGATTGCGGCTTATCAAGTTCAACTCGATGAACAGGATTTGTCAGAGGATGAGGCTTCAGAGTTAACAAACGACATGATGTTTTTGGAGTCGTTGCTGCAAGAGTTCCAGAAAATGCGGGATGTACCTGTATCCCAAGTTTTTTAGGAACGATCGCTTTCTTCCTCGAAATTGTGCGATCGCCCACCCTCTACCAAACTCGATCGCTACATCCATCAATCCCATCGCCTCCTGTCTGCAACGCCTAACCAGATCTCTCTTGTGCCACTTTACCGATTCGATCGCATAAGAAAGAAGGTGTGTTTGAGTATAGGTTTAAAGCTGGCTACTGAAATATCCATAAAGTTCATCAATTACCCGATTAGCCATAATTGGTCCTCCGCTACCAGGCCAAGTCATGATATACACTTGTTGATTCCTAACAGCCTTCAATGTTGACCAGATTGGTTGTTTAAATAACGATAATGATTTGGGGTTTTCAAAATCCTTTTTATAATAGAACTGGATAAACAAAACATCCGCATCCCAATTAGAGACAGTTTCAAGGTTGAGTCTTAAATAAGCATTTTTTAAATTCTTATAAGTAGGGATAAATTGTATACCTGCATCGCTCATGATTTGAGCATAGACAGGAAGCTCTGGGCCGTAAACGTGAACCGTTGAACCCCAAAATGCCAGTAGAGATACTGTCTTAGTTTTCAGTTTTTCTGCAAACTGTTGCCGAAATTTTTGAATTCGCCCGTTGTACTGATTCAAAATTTCCTCAACTCGATCGCTCCTATCTAAAATTTCAGCTAGATATTTGAAATCTCTCTTAAAATCGATGCCACCAGAGAAGATGTCTATCATTACCGTAGGTGCGATCGCCGACAATAGCGGATAGAAATTCTTTTGCCACTCATACCCCAAAATTAGATCTGGTTTAAGAGTGAGAATTTTTTCTAAAGAAGGTTGTTCGTTACCGACGGTGGGAATATCGCCAACAAGTTCGCTATAAATATCTGAATGTATACAGTTAGAACAGCGAGGTAAACCCACTGGTTTTATTCCTAATGCCAATAATGAATCGAGCAGAAAGCCTTCACCATCCAATACAACAATTCGCTGCGGATTAAGTGGAATTTCAACTCGACCGAAAGCATGGCTGACGATTTTTGTGGGTACTGGTTTTTGTGCCAAGCTTAATGGAGTGGTTGACCCGATATTTGAATTTATTTCCCCTGGTTTCAGCCACAGGGTCTTACTGTTGTAAGCTGCGATCGTAAAGACGATAATAGCTGTTAAGAAGATTAGAAATAAAGTAATTTTATGTAGCGGCTTTTTCTCATCTCTCATCATTGTTGTACTATAGCTATGAATTAGAATTCCCAACTGACAGAGCCGATGATAGTAAACGGTTCTCCTCTGTTAACATTTAGTCTATTACCGTAATCTACTGAGCCTATATAATCTATATCAAAGAGGTTACGGATGTTTATCGCCGCATTGAATCTATCTCGACGATAGTAAACTGCTGCATCGGTTCGGAGGTAATCACCTATTTGAAATGTGTTGGCTAGATCGCCTTGTCGCTCGCCAATATAAAATAGCCCTAAGCCAAATCCTAGCCCTTGCAAACCTCCCTTTTGAATTTCGTAAGTCGTCCACAGACTCGCTTGATTTTGTGGCACATTTTCCAGACGATTGCCAACTTTACTGGGAAGGGAATTATCGACGGTGACTGTCGCATCAGTATGAGCATAGGAAGCAATAATCTTCCAACCTGGTAAAACTTCACCCGTCACATCTAACTCAATCCCGCGACTCCGTTGTTCCCCAACTTGGACTTGGAAACCCTGCTGCGCCAAAATGGGATCGGGAGCGGGAGTCAACACATTTGACTTGGTAATGTGGTAGGCTGCCAAAGTAGCTGAAAGCCTACCGTCGAGAAAGTCACTCTTAACACCAACTTCGTATTGCGTTCCCTCGGTTGGCTCAAACGGTCTATTATTTGGATTGCGCCCGATCGCCGGATTGAACGATCGACTATAACTAGCATAGAGTGAAACATTTTGACTGGGCTGATAGACCAAGCCAATCCGAGGACTGAATGCTCCATCTTCTTGTAATGGAGCATTTCTTACGTTGTCAGGAGTAATAATCCCTGTTTCATCAGATACCCAATCATAGCGTCCACCAATTAATAACTTCAGGTTATCGCTGAAGTCGATTCGATCTTGAAGGTAAATCCCATAGGATTTTCGATCGATTACATACGTACCATCTGGAAAAACTTCTGGTCTTGTTATCAGAGCATTGTAATCAGGATTACGAATATCCAAAGGAGGTATTATAGTTGGATCGTAATTACCAGCACTGACGTAATCTTCCCTAAAAGAGTTAAAATCGAAGCCAACTAAAAGGCTATGAGAAACAGACCCAGTTTTAAACTTTCCCAGTAAGTCAAGTCCGGCAAAGTAGTTATAATCGGTAATATCACCTTGAAAAGTGGCAACGTTTATAAAACGATCGTCTAACAGTGCGACTGGATAAATTTCTCGCCGCTTATTGTAGGTTCGGGTGAAAGCAAAGTTGTTACGAATTTGCCAGTTCTCGTTAAACCCATGAGTCAACGTATAGCCCGCTTTATGGTCATTAAAATCATTACTAAATGGATAAGTAGGGAATAGGTTTCGAGGGGGTAAACTACCGTCACTCAAAAGTGGAACAGCGTATACTGGGGGATTAGCAAAGTATCTACTGTACTCATAATAAAGCTTTAGATCCGTCCGCTCTCCCAGTTTGAATGAGAGCGAAGGAGCAATTGAGGCGATCTCTGAATTGGCAAATCTTTGAAAACTACCTCGATTTTCGTAGGCAGCAATGAACCGATAAAGTACATTTTTATCCGCCGTTAATGGCCCTGAGAAATCGATACTGGGCTGATACCGTCCATAATTTCCGACCTCAAACCCTAGCTTGTAATAAGGTTCGCTCAAAGGTTGCTTGGTTGCATAGCTAATAATACCACCGGGTTCTATCGCACCTATCACAACTGAGGCGGGTCCTTTCAAAACTTCTACCCGATCGATCGTGGCTATCGGTACTGTAGGACTAGCGTAAAGACCTTCAATAAACCCATTTCGGATCGTCGAACCCGCACTAAATCCTCGGATACGCCTATTGCCATTAGTCGAACCTAAATATCTAAAGTCTTCAACCACCCCACTAACCGTCTCTACGGCCTCGGTCAACGTTCTCACCTTGCGATCTTCTATCACCTCCTGCGGTACGACTTGAATCGATTGGGGAGTATCCCGAATTGGTGTATCGGTTCTAGTTGCCGTACTCGCACTCCGTGGGTTATAGCCCTCATCTTGCTCCCCTGTCACCACTACTTGAATTTCGTCTTCCTGCGTCACGGCAAACACCAATCCTCGTGCTTCCGATGTCACTTGAGTCACAGGCGGTGCGTTCGTTCCTGTAATCGTCACCCGCACTTTGTCACCTGGCAATCTGGTGACGCTCACTAGGGCAATTCCCTCTATGGGATTGGCTTGGGAAAATTCTTCTGTAATGGTGGTATTGGGAATATCTGCGATCGCGGCCTTATCGACTACACTAGTTTCCGGTACAGGTAGAGTGCCATTTGCGGTTTCCAGAATTACCTGCAAGCCCGTCTCGGTTTTTTCCAGCCGTACACCAGTAATCTGTACTAAGGAAGCTTCAATTTGAGTTATCCACTCTTTGACGGTGGTAGCAGGTCGATCGCGATCGGAAAGTGGGGATGGGGTAAGAGGTACAGAGGTTGAGTCACCTTCACTTCTCAATCCTGCTACTTCCTCCTGCGTCCACCCCGGCAAGACGGATGCACCGATCGAACTGCTCGCTAGAGCCATGATTAACGCCAACCGCACCGAAATCGAAAATTGTAATCCGGGCATCTCGATCGCTCTCACACACCAATGAATGTTATCTATTGCTAACAATTCTTAATTGCAACAGAAAGTAGTGTAGAGAAGTCAATCGCAGTATGTCTACTCAAAAACCGCCAGTTTCCTGCTCAAAAACCGCCAGTTTCCCCCTCAAACATTGGCTCGGCGTGATGCCAAATCGTCGCTTAAACGCTACTGAAAAGTGTCCGATGTTGCCATAGCCTACCCGCTTGGCCGCACCTCGATAAGGGGCGTTCCACATTTGTCGAGTCAGCGATCGCATGGTTGGAGTCACAGTTGGGTAGAACGATTTCTTCCAGTCCTCTTCTTTAACCAGCAATTTTTGCAGGTCAGAACCGTATTGCCGATCTGCTTGCAAAAATGCCTCTAGCCATTCTGGCTCGATGTTTATACCCACGTAGGCGATTCGATCTCCGCCTCGGTACTTTTCCACATAGGCAGGCGACATCCCACTCCCCGAAAAATAGCCACAGATTCCACCCAAGTTCGGATGAACCGCATCAAAATAGATGTATCCCGACACCAGCACCACCATCTGAATGAGATGCTCGTGGATGGGTGCTTTCACCATGAAATCTTGATGGTATTGACAATCTCCAAAATCCAACCAGATTTCAGGCGTTAGCTCCATAATGCACTTGTAGCCGCGACCGATGTATTCTGGAATGCCCGTCAATTCCTCAAAATCATCGAGTAGCAGATTGTCCGCTTGAGGGGCGGCAGCCTGTTCTTGCAATTCATCCCAGTCGGCTTGGGTGAGAATCAGGGTCATGATGGAGGTAATGTGAGGGAAAGAGCGTAATAGATAAGAAATATTTGCAACAAGTAATTGTAGCACGCTCTCAAGCGATCGCTCTCCTTTGCTCAATGGAAGTTGAAATCAGTCGTTAGGGATCGTCCAACAGATGCAACGTAGAATCGCTCGATCGCCCTCTTTAACCCCCAAATCCTCGACCTCGTAGCGATTTCGACCAAACAAGTAACTCGCCATTTTGACCGCCAGCAGCTAGCTGTTGTCCTTGAGGATGCCAAGCCAAACTAGAAAAGCCCGATGTAGCCCCTTCCAGCACTTGTTTGGCCTGTTCTGCTTGCGGCCACAAACATACCTTGCCATCTTCTGCGGCAGAAGCCAAAAGCAACGTACCCGGTTGAAAAGCGATCGCGCTGACAGCATCCGAATGCACCTCTAACATCCAGCCATCCCAGCCCTTATCGTCGCTGGTTTGTTTTTCCCAAGCGATGATGTTTTCGCCGCTGGCAACGGCTAACAGCGGTGCGCCGTTGGCTGTTGCCCGATTCGACCAAGCTAGTTGCCTGACTTTTCCAGGGAAACCTTGCATCTTCCAAGGATACGGATAACCCCATTTGAAGACATCTACAGTGCGATCGAGATTGCCAGAAGCCAAGTAGTTGCCGTCGCGCGACCAAGCGATCGCTAAACTCGCAGAAGGAATATCTAAAACGTGGGGATCTTCATCCCAGTCGGCGCGATTCCAGGTTTTGACCCCTTGATATCCGCCAATAGCTAAATATTCTCCACTGGGATGCCAAGCCAAACTCAAGACTGAAGAAGTCTCAAAATTGAGGGTAGTAACTACGCTTGAGGAGTTAGCATCCCACACTTGCACGTAACGACCGAGGCTAAAAGCCAAATAGTTACCCGTCGGACTCCACGCCAAGCGATCGACCCAAGCTGGAGCATTTTCTAGGGTAGCTATTAACTGGCAATCGCGCCAAACTCGCACCCGCCCATCTTGTCCGCCAGCGGCGAGGAATTCACCACTAGAAGAGAAAGATAAGCAGTCGATCGACTTGCCTGTTGACGCTTGTAAAGTAATAAGAGTATCTTTTTCTTGCCAGCAAACGATCTCCCCAGCCGCCGAACTTGCAGCTAAAATCTTACCGTCAGGCGACCAATCGAGGTCGGTGACGTAATCTGATAGCTGGCCTTCAAAGTGCGGTTCTAGTATTCGATCGAACCTGCCGATTTTTTTCCAACTTAAACCAGACACCGACGGAAATCCTCTTTTAGTTGATTTTCATTCAGGTTGCGACCGATAAAAACTACTTCGTTTTTTCTAGTTTCATTCGGTTTCCAAGCCCGATCTGGTTTGCCATCAAATAACATATGCACACCTTGGAAGACAAATCTTTGGTCTTCTCCAGCAATATTGACAATCCCTTTCATGCGGAAAATGTCAGTTCCTTGGGTGCGCAGCAGTTGGCTCAACCACTCGTTAAATTTATTGCTGTCTAAGGCCCCTGATTCGACGATCGCTACCGATCCGACTGTTTCATCGTGTTCGTGAGCGCTTTCGGTTAAAAACTCTGGATCGATTTCTAAGGCGCGATTCAAGTCAAAGGCTTGTACTCCCAATAGAGCGTTCATTTCGACTTCGGCATCGCGGGTGCGGTAGATTTTGGCTAGAGCGTTCATCGATCGAATCTTTTGTTCCAACTCATCTAACTCGGCTGGCGTTACCAAGTCAGTTTTATTGAGCAAGATCGTATCGGCAAAAGCAATTTGCTCCTGGGCTTCATCTGCCTCCCAGTGTTGGTGGATGTGCTTGGCATCTACCACCGTTACCACTGCATCCAGCGATAGCTGGGCGTTCATATCTTCATCGACGAAGAAGGTTTGAATTACGGGTGCTGGATCTGCCAGTCCGGTAGTTTCAATCACCATGTGGTCGAACTTGTCCCGCCGTCTCATCAAGTTACTGATAATCCGAATTAGATCTCCCCGCACGGTGCAACAGATACAGCCGTTATTCATCTCAAAGATTTCTTCGTCAGTATCGATGACTAGCTGGTTGTCAATTCCGACTTCTCCAAACTCGTTGACGATGACTGCCACTTTTTTCCCGTGTTCGTAAGTCAGGATGCGATTGAGGAGGGTGGTTTTTCCTGCTCCTAAGTAACCAGTCAGTACGGTAACGGGCACTGTCTCTGCTTTGGTTGCCTGCGTCATGATGAGTCGCTCTCCAGTTTTACTAAAATGATAATCAATCTCAAATCGATCGTAAACCAGAATTCAGAATTGCTTCAGCTTCCTAGCGCAACATTAGTGCCACCTCTTTAGCAAAATAAGTAAGAATTAAGTCAGCGCCAGCACGTTTGATGCTGGTAAGAGTTTCTAAAATTACCCGTTTTTCATCGATCCAATCCATTCGGCCCGCCGCCCGAATCATGGCATACTCGCCGCTGACGTTATAAGCCGCTACGGGTAAATTGGTAGCCTGACGAATTTGGTGGATGATATCCAAATAAGCTAGGGCCGGTTTGACCATGACTATATCCGCCCCTTCTGTAATATCTAAGGCCACTTCTTTTAAAGCTTCCCTAGCATTAGCCGCATCCATCTGATAAGTCTTTTTGTCACCAAATTTGGGAGCAGAATCTAAAGCATCTCGAAACGGGCCGTAGTAAGCCGAGGCATACTTGGCCGAGTAGGCCAAAATTCCCACATCAACGTAGCCTTCAGCATCTAGAGCTTGGCGAATCGCCCCGATGCGCCCGTCCATCATGTCAGAAGGGGCTACCATATCTGCTCCGGCTTCTGCTTGGGCGATCGCTTGTTTTACCAGTACCGCCACCGTTTCGTCGTTGAGAATTTTGCCGTCTCGCACGATGCCGTCATGCCCCTCGCTGCTGTAAGGATCGAGAGCGACATCAGTGATGACGATAAGATCGGGAACGGCTTGTTTGATGGCTCGCACGGCACGGGGAATTAACCCCTTGGGGTTGTAGCTTTCGGTTCCGGCATTGTCTTTGAGATCGCCAGGAATCAGGGGAAAAAGGGCGATCGCACCGATTCCCAGTCGCTCGACCTCTCGCATCTCATCTAGGAGCAAATCCAACGTATATCGGTAGCAACCAGGCATTGAGGGAACTTCTTCTCGCTGTCCCTCTCCTGCCATGACAAACACTGGATAAATCAAATCTTTTACCCGCAGAATGTTTTCCCGCACCATCCGCCGCAGCGTTTCCGTTCGCCGCAATCGCCGGGGACGATGAAAGATCTGAGTGGTTTGCCGATCGAGAGGGGAAGATTCAGAGGCAGCCATAAGACAAAATGATAATCATTATCACTTTATTCTACAACGCTTGATGCGAACCAACCTGCAAAAATAAAGGCTTGATAGAAACGGGTTAGCTTAGTGAAACCTGCTTGACCCAGCAATTCTAGGGTGCGTTCCTCTGAGATACAGTGGATATGTTGCCGCATCCCGTCAACAATTTCCCTGAGTCTTTCTGACTCCATGCCTGCCATTTGCGCTCGTTTCTGCCATCCCTCGATCGCTCGCTCGAAGGATTGGGATTGTTTGTCACCGTGGGAATCGACTAACACAAACGGGCTACCAGGTTCGAGTCTAGTTGCGATCGCCTTGAGGTAATCTAGTTTAGTGCCATCATCCGGGAGAAAATGCATCACCAGTAGGCTAGTAGCGGCGTTGAATGGATGAAGCGGAAGTTCTTGCACGACTCCCTGGTGCAGAGCAACGCGATTCTGTATCCCTAACGATTCAACCTTCGATCGAGCCACTGCCAGCATTTTTTCAGAGGGATCGACACCCGTAAATTGCCAAGTCGGGCGGGCTTGACTCAAGACGCTAATTTCATTGCCACCCCCTGCCCCAGCTACGAGGATGCGGGCATCATCGGTCAAATATAGTTGGAATAAAGCTCTCAGCATATCGAGCATCGCATCATATCCCGGAATACTCTGCCGCACCGCGATGTCGTAGTCATTAGTCGGTAGGTTGGGATTCTTATCGAAATCAAAAGGGTTTTCGCTCATGGCTATCGTTCTCGCGATCGGATCGGGAGCTATAACTGACTACCTCGCTAAACATTTTTGTAGTTGTTCTCGAATTAGATCGGCATTCAAATTACGTCCGATTAAAACTAGCTGATTTTTCGGAGCAGTTGACCATTCATCGGCGTTGATATCGTAGCGTTTGCCGCTAAGTTGAAATATATGACGCATCTGGCTTTCTTTAAACCAGAGAATCCCTTTAGCTCGAAACACATTGTCATCCATCTCGTCGCTCAAAAAGTCTTGAAATCTATCGACAATAAAGGGGCGATCGCTTTGAAATGATACTGAGATAAATCCATCATTTTCTAAATGGTCAGAATGATGGTGGTGGTGATGATGGTCGCCTTCATCGTGGTGGTGGTGGGAATGGTCTTCGCGATCGACCGGATACAAATTTGCTTGAGATAATTCGACATCGAGAATTAGAGGCAATGCCAACTGACCGAATGACGTTCGCAAAATTCTAGCGCCAGCTTTGAGTTCGCGGATACATTTTTCGATTTCGTTAACTTTCTCAGTTGGGACTAAATCGGTTTTATTGAGCAGAATGATATCGCCATAAGTAATCTGACTGCTAGCCGCTTGACTGTGAAAACAATCTGGGGTAAATGTTTCGGAATCTACTAAAGTTAAAACCGAATCTAGTCGAGTTAAATCTCGCAATTCCGTACCTAAAAAGGTCAAAATAATTGGCAACGGATCGGCAACACCAGTAGTTTCTATAACTAAATAATCGATGCGATCGCTCTTTTCTAACACGCTATAAACGGCATTAACTAATCCATCATTAATCGTGCAACAAATACAGCCGTTACTCAGTTCCACCATATCCTCATCTAAGGAAACGAGTAACTGACTGTCAATATTAATGTCGCCGAACTCATTTACCAATACGGCTACTTTCAAATCGTGGCGATTTTGCAGAATGTGATTTAGTAACGTGGTTTTACCGCTGCCGAGAAATCCGGTGATAATCGTGACTGGCATTCCTCTTTTAGGAATTTGTAAATCTATAACTTCTGGTTTGGCGATCGTCTGAATCATAGTTATCTTCCCTCTAATAAAATATCAAAACTAATTCGGATATCGGCTTGCCAATTGTTTCGATCGATTTCTAGGTGCAAAACTCTAACACCTTTCTCCTTATCGTTTGAAAGATATTATAAAAGCCGTTAGTCCGAGAAGGAGTCAAATTCATATTCAACCCAGTATCTTCAATAAAATCTGGAGTGACTTGTAAAATCTCATTGGGTGTCAATCCGTTAAGCCCCAAAATTAATAAACCTACTAAGCCTTTGACTAATTGAGAATCAGAATCTCCTCGAAACCATACCCGTTCGTTATCGCAGATGGCATTGATATAAACCTGAGAAACGCAGCCAGGAACCTTGTTTTCTGGAACTCGATCGACTTCGGGAAACTCTGCCAGTTGTTTGGCATACCACAGCAGTAGTTCGTAGCGCCGCTTGGGATCGGATTGACGCTGAAAGCGTTGCACGATTCGAGCTAGAGATTCTGGTAATTTAGCTGTATCGGTAGTCATAAACTTCATCTCGATCGAGCGATCTGAGCTATATCTGTCATTTCGATTTCGGCAACCGATTTGTGAATTTTGTACTGCTGCAAGGGATTTGTCATCACAGCAATAACCGTTTCAATGGGGGGACATCCTGGTTCGTGGCAGCGTAACTGACTAATAGAAACAGGAATTTCGGAGTCAATCTCCAACAGTTGATAAGCCCAGGTTTTTAACTGTTGAATTTTGTCTGGATCTGCTTTTGGTAGCTCGCGAGAAAATAAATCCATCAGTAGTAGCGATCGTCAGCTAAGGAACGCCGGAACTGAAGCTATGGCTTGTGGCTTTTATCTCCAATTCCGGCACACCATACATACTTGTCTTATATAATGATAATCATTATCATAAAAATGTCCAGAGTTAGCCAGTGAGTTCTGCTAAATCTTTACCTCCAGCGATCGACATTGCCGTAATTGGTGCTGGCATCCATTCCCTAACGTTAGTGGCCCATCTGCTGCAAAAACGGCGGCATATGCGGCAGAAATTGTGGGTATTCGATCCCAGCGGCGAGTGGATGACTCGCTGGCAACACCAATTTGCCGCGTTGGAAATTCCTCATTTACGCTCCCCAGCGGTCCACCATCCCGATCCCAATCCATACGAACTGAGGCGGTTTGCCGAATCTCGCCCTCAAGAACTGTTCCCGCCTTACGACTTACCGGGAACTCAGTTATTTCAAGATTTTTGCTGGGATGTGATTCAAAGACAGCAGCTAACAGCTAGCGTCATCCAGGCACGAGTAAAGCAGATCGTCCCTTTAACTGAGACGAGTCGTTCCCAGTTTCAACTAGAGTTAGACGATGGTAGGTCGATAGTTGCCAGAAGAGTCGTCCTGGCTACTGGAGGCGGTAAAGTCCAAATGCCCCAGTGGGTAAACTCGGTGGGATCGGACTATCCCCCAGAGAGGTTGTGTCACTCAGGAAAAATCGATTTGCGCGGTTGCCATCTAGCTGGGGAGAGGGTGGTAATCGTCGGCGGAGGTTTAACCGCCGGACATTTAGCAGTGGGAGCAATAGCTCGCGGGGCGACAGTGCATTTGATGGTTCGCCGCCACCTGCAAGAGAAGTTATTCGATGCCGAACCGGGCTGGCTGGGGCCAAAGTATCTCAAAGACTTCTCTGCCGAACCAGATTGGGAAAAACGGTGGGAGTTAATCCAACTAGCGAGAAACGGTGGTTCCATGACTCCAGCGATGATGTCGCAGTTGCGACGCTACCAAAAAGACGATCGCTTGCAGATTGACGATCGGTGCCAGATTGTCAAAGCCAAGTGGTTGGACCATCGCTGGCAGGTATATTGCGATCGAGGACAAGAGTATGAGTGCGATCGCATTTGGCTATCTACCGGGACAAAATTAGATGCCGCCAACGAACCTTTATTGAGCGACATTCTCGATGCTTACCCCAACGCGATCGTCAACGGGTTGCCAGTTTTAGACGATCGCCTGCGCTGGCCTGGTTGCGAATTGTTCGTCATGGGAGGCTTGGCAGGTTTACAAGTAGGGCCAGTAGCGCGGAATATCTCAGGGGCGAGGATGGCAAGCGATCGGATCGTTCCTGCCTTAACCAAGTCTAGTCTGATGCTCTGACAAGGGGGATCGGAATATGAAATGGCATAACCGATCCGCTCGTGTATGCACCGTAGTGCTACAAGGAGCAGGAAATTAATTGTTACGTTTTTGATTTTGGAGTTGCTGTAAAATCCAACTCGTTCGCCCTCCCATCGTTCCCGGACGAGTTAGCAGTCCTTGGGATGGGCTGAATAGTAATGCCAAGATAAATAAGCTACAGCTAACTAAAACTATAGATGGACCTGAAGGCAAATTGTAGTAATAGCTAATATACATCCCACTAATACTAGAAATTACTCCTAAAACTGCACCTAACCCCATCATTTGATGTAGCTCTTTTACTAGTAAATAAGCAGTAATTGCTGGCCCCACTAATAAGGAAACTACTAAAACAATACCTACCGCTTGCATACTGGCAATAATCGTAAGAGTTACTGCTGCCATAAATCCTAAATAAATCCAATCTACTGGCAAACCAATTGCTTGCGCTCCCAGGCGATCGAAGGTGTAAAAAAGTAGTTCTTTATAAAAGAGTTTTACTAACAACAACACGGCGATCGTAATAATTCCAGTTCGCCATACATCTGTCATAGTCACGCCTAAAATATCGCCAAATAAAAAGCTATGAAGATCTAACTTATTCCTTAATAAGGTAATTAATAATACTCCGAGAGCGAAGAAGCTAGAAAAAATTAATGCCATCGCTGCGTCAACTTTAACTCTAGTTTGAGAGCGCAACCACGCAATTAAAAAGGCGCTAATAATTCCTGAAGTAAATGCCCCAACCAAAATCTCGACTCGCAAGAAAAAGGCTACAGCTACTCCCGGTAAGACAGCATGAGCCATGACATCTCCTAGTAATGCCATGCGTTGCACGATTAAGTAAGTGCCAATTACAGGACAAAGAATCCCAACGAAAACCCCGATAATCAGGGAATTACGCATGAATTCAAAATGTATCGGTTCTGTTAGCCAATGCAGCATAGGTTGAGAAAAGTCAAAAGTCAAAAGCCAAAAGTCAAAAGTCAAAAGCCAAAAGTCAAAAATTAATTCCCAATTTTGAACTTCTGAACTCCTGATTTCAACAATAGAACCCCGTTTCTAAGGGTTCGTGGAAGCGTCGTCGATGCCAAGAAGTGCCGTAAGCGCGTTGAATGTTTTCTGGGGTCATGACGCAATCTGGAGAACCGCTGGCAATTAATTCTCGATCGAGTAATAGCAATCGATCGTAATGTTGCAATGCTTCTCCCCATTCATGACAACTGACCAAAAGAGTTTTGCCTTGAGATTTGAGTTCTGTATAAATTTCTGAAACTAATGCTTCTGTTTTTTTATCTACTGCTGTTAGCGGTTCGTCTAATAAAAATAAGTCGGCTTGTTGGGCTAGAGCTTTGGCGAGAAATACTCGCTGCTGCTGTCCGCCAGAGAGTTCTCCAATTTGACGGTGGCGCAGGTCGAACATTTCTACCCGCTGCAAGGCTTCTTTGACGATTTCTCCTGACATCCGGCTAGGAGAGCGAAACCAACCAGCATGGGGCGTTCGTGCCATCATTACCACATTCCAAACGGTGATGGGGTAGTCCCAGTCGATTTGCGATCGCTGCGGCACGTAAGCTACTTGTCGCTGCTGTTGCTTGAGAGTTGCCCCTCGATATTTTATCTGCCCTTGCTGGACTGGAATCAAACCGAGGATTGCCTTCAGCAGAGTGCTTTTTCCCGCGCCGTTAGGTCCAATTAGTCCGGCAACAATACTCGATGGCAGATTGAAACTAATATTTTGCAGTGCTTGCACGCCTCGGTAACTGACAGATAGATGCTGGATCTCTAGCATGGGCAGTGGAATAAACTGATAATCATTCTCAAATTTAGCATAATAAATACTATCTCATCAAAAGTTGACAGATAAGGATCGAACATCTAGGATAGCAGATCTAGTTAAACTGATAACCATTCTCAAAATTATGACTCTAATGTTGAGAAAAAACTGGTCGGAAAAAATTCGTCAAATCTCTGGATTGACAGCGATCGCGTTAACAGTAGCCATTACTGGTTGCGCTCAAACCGAGTCAGCCACCCAATCGAACACCACTCCTGCTACCAGTTCCCCTGGAACCGCTAGCGTCGATCGCCCTTTAGTGGTAGCTACTACTAGCGTACTTTGCGACTTAACCAAACAAGTAGCCGCAGAAACGATCGATCTCAAGTGCTTAGTCGAACCTGGGGAAGATCCTCACGTTTACCAGCCAACGCCAGAAGATCGACAAGCGATCGATCGGGCCAAACTCATTCTTTATGCCGGATATGACTTTGAACCTACTCTAATCAAGTTAGTCAAAGCCACTAGCAATCCCGTCCCCAAAATTGCTGTCCATGAGGTAGCGGTGCCAAAACCCTTAATGGGAGAAGCGCACCACCATGGAGAAGAACACGCACATGAGGGAGAACATCGCGAAGGCGAGGAACGTGCTGAAGAAGAAACTGCCCCCGATCCTCACGTTTGGCACAACGCCCAAAATGGCATTCAAATGGTGGCTACTATTAGCAACAACTTGAAAAAGTTATCTCCTAATAATGCCTCAACCTATAACAATAACGCCCAAGAAATTACCGCTGAATTGCAGCAAATAGATACTTGGATTAAATCGGAAATTAATACCATTCCAGCCCAGCAACGTAAGTTAGTAACCACTCACGATGCTTTGGGGTACTACGTTAAAGCCTACGGTCTTTCATACGAAGGCGCTCTAATCGGCTTGAGTACAGAAGAAGCACCTACAGCCGCCAGATTGAAAGAATTAGTTGGAGAAATTAAAGAAGCTAGCGTCCCAACAATTTTTGCTGAAGCCACTAATAATCCAAAATTGATTCAGACTGTAGCTAAAGAGGCCAACGTCAAACTTGCCGATCGAGGTTTATTTGCCGATGGCTTGGGAGAAACTGGAACTGAAGGCGACACTTATCAAAAGATGCTAATAGCTAATACTCAGACGATCGTTGAAGGATTAGGAGGAAAATTTACCCCATTTACAAAGAAGTAAGCAGTGCTTTTAGAAGTGTTAAGTGTGGAGTGTTGAGTTAAAAATAACTCCGAACTGCGAACTCACCTCTCGCCCTCTACTCTAACGTCATCATAATTGACGGCGGAGAAATTCTCGCAAGCGCAGCAAGTTGATGGTTTGTCCTAACGCTAGGGGCAGCATTGATATCCCTTCCAGGCGAGATTGCACCCAATGTTCTCCCCAGTACCACTCGTGATAGCCGTCGATGCCTCCACTTAAGAGCAAGCGCAAGCAATTGGGTTGGACTATTTCTACCTGATGCTTGATGGCAACAGGTCCCAACCAGCTAGTAAAAGTCAATCCAGGTTGCAGTTGTTCTGGTAAACCTCCTGGCAAGCGTTGGGCTACCCACTGACTTAATCGAGCCGGACGCAACAGGCTATCGTGGATAGTCTTGGCTGGGGCTTCCACTTCAATTCTCAAATGGCTTTGTTGAAAGGTTCCTAACATCGATCGTCTTCCTTGATAATTCATCGTTTGTCATTCATCGTTCGAGCGATCGCTAGAATATTGGTAATGTGAAGAAATGTAAGGATATTGCATGAGCGATCGACTAATTCGGGCGACAGCGGCCGGAGGTGGAATTCGGGCAGTAGGGGCGATTACCACTCGTCTAACAGAAGAAGCCAGAAAACGACACCAACTATCTTACGTGGCTACTGCGGCTCTAGGTCGGACCATGTCGGCTGGCTTATTGCTAGCATCGAGCATGAAACGGGAAGGTTCGAGAGTCAACCTGCGGATTAAAGGCAACGGCCCCATGGGAGGCTTGCTAGTAGATGCGGGTTCAGATGGCACGGTGCGCGGCTATGTCGATAATCCAGAGGTGGAACTGCCACCAAACGATCGAGGCAAGTTAGATGTCAGCGGGGCTTTGGGCAACGAAGGTTATCTTTATGTAGTTCGAGATGTGGGATACGGCTATCCCTACTCTAGTACGGTGGAACTGGTTTCGGGGGAAATTGCTGAAGATGTGGCTCATTATCTAGTGACATCAGAACAAACGCCCTCAGCCATAGTTTTGGGTGTCTTCGTTAGCGCCGAAGGAACTATTGCCTCTGGCGGGCTGCTAGTGCAAGTGATGCCAAAAGCAGCTAGAGATGAAGCTTTGGTGCAAACTTTAGAATCTCGCGTCGCCTCTCTTTCCGGATTCACGCCCTTATTGCAAGCAGGCAAAACCTTACCAGAAATTCTTACCGAACTTTTAGGAGATATGGATCTGGAAATTTTGCCAGAAGTGCAAATGTTGCGCTTTAATTGTGGTTGCTCTTTCAATCGAGTTTTGGGAGCTTTGAAATTGCTAGGGGAAGCAGAACTGCAAGACATGATCGAACAAGATAATGGGGCAGAAGCTACCTGCGACTTTTGCAACGAAGTTTATCAAGCTAACCGAGAACACCTCTCCCAATTAATCGAGGATCTGCGGGCTGAGCCAATGTAGGTCAGAAAGTGTTGAGTGTTGAGTGTTGAGTGTGGAGTGAAAAGAGAGTTTTGAGTTAAGAATTTCCTTTTCTCTCGCCCTCTTCCCCCTCTTCCCCCTCTTCCCCTTAGCGATCCCCAGTAGGTAAAATCGAGAGCAACCCTATAGATTTTTCTCCCTAGTGAAGGTTACGATTACTACATAGTGCAGCTAGGTAGTAATCAGTAACGAGTCAGGAAATTGTCAAAAGCTTACCAATTAATATTTTTGACACATTCGCTGTCCCTTCGACAGTCTCAGTGCAAGCTTTTGACCTTTGTACGGGCGTGCCAGGGCGCGTCTCTACGACTTTCGACATGGAGTAGTGGTGTGAGATATGACGAGAAATCCTGAAACCCCAGAGCGATTGCCTGCTATGAGCTATTCAAATTCATCAGGGCAATCGCTGGAAGAGAAAACATCTACCCCTGAAAATATTTCCTTTCAATCGATGGCTGAGATCCCCCAATTACCAACGTCCCAATTGCCAGCTATAGCCGAAACTGAGTCAGACAAGAGCGACAGTTTGCCAGCCGATAAAGAGCAACTGCCTCAAAAGTCTCGTTTCAGCTTTCTCAGCAGTTGGCTGTTCTGGACTGTATTCGGGTTGGTAGGCTATACGGCAGCAGGATTTGCCTCTTTATCGATGCTAGTGAAGCTGCCGGAGTCGCCCAAGTGTTCCACGACTTCCTGGGCGACAGCCTCAGCCTCAGTAAGACTTCAATGCGCGCGAGCGGCGGCAGATAAACATACAGTCGAGGACTTGCTCAGAGCGATCGCTTTGGTCAAAGATCTGCCCAAAAACCATCCCCTGCGAGACGATATCGACAGGCATATTGAAGATTGGTCTACCGAGATCTTGCAACTAGCAGATGTCATGTTTCAAGAAGGGAAAATGACTGAAGCGATTTCGGTGGCGCGGCAAATTCCCGCTAATACTTCTGCTAGCAAGTTAGTCGAGAGCCACATTCAGAACTGGCAGTCGGTGTGGGCTAAAGGAGAAGAGATCTATCAACGAGCCGAGGAACTATTGCGGGGTTCTTACTGGCACGATGCCTTTCTCCACGCTGCTCGCTTGACTAATCTCGATAATAAATTCTGGGCGACTACTAAGTATGAAGAACTAGTAGGTCTGATTCAAGCTGGCAAGGAAGATAGTTCTAAGTTAGATAAGGCTTACCAGCTTTTGAGAAGGGGCGGGCTAGAGAATTTGGCCGCAGCAATTTCGATCGCCGAAAAAGTTAACGCCAAAAGCTATGCCTATCAAGAGGCCCAGAAACTGATTGCTAAATGTGGCGATGCCCTGATCGAATTAGCCCAAGGTAAGTTAGGCGAACAAAATTGGCAAGACACGCTCGATATAATAGCGAAAATTCCTTCGGCGATGAGGTCGAAACCAGAAGTCCAGGAATTGACCGATCTGGCGACGGCGATGTCTCAGGCAGACCAAGGAATGCGGACCGATTTGGAAAGAGCGATCGCTTTAGCGCTAAAAATTCAACCCAGCAGCAGGTTTTACCTGCAAGCCCAACAATCGATCGCCCGCTGGCAAGTAGAAATCGGCGATGTCACTTCTCTGCAACGGGCGCAAGAACTGGCAGATGTGGGCGGGGCCAATAACTTAAAAGCCGCGATCGAGGAAGCCCGAAAAATCGGCAATAGCAATCCCCGCGCCCAGGAAGCGCGATCGCAAATCGATCGCTGGCGGCAAGAAATCGAAATCTCTGAAGACCAACCTTATCTCGACCGAGCCATTCAACTAGCCGATGCTGGAACTCCGGCTGCCCTGCAACAGGCGATCGGTCAAGCTGGGCAAATTCGCTCCGGTAGGACTCTTTACCCCGAAGCCCAAGAGAGAATTCGGCAGTGGACTTACCAAATCCAAAGCCAGCAAGACCAACCAACTCTAGACCAAGCGATCTTTCAAGCTAATAGCGGCAATATTACGAGCGCCATCGACACCGCTCAAAGAATTCGTCCTGGCAGGTTGCTCTACGGCGAAGCCCAAGACAAAATTCGGCAGTGGAGCCGTCAAACCCAAAACTTAGAAGACAGGCCTTTCCTCGATCGAGCGATCTCCGAAGCTAATGCTGGCAATCTCAGCGGCGCGATCGTCTCTGCCCAAGAAATTCGCGAGGGTAGGGCATTATATAGCGAGGCTCAAAGCCGAATTCGGCAGTGGAACCGTCAAATTCAACAGATCGAAGATCGACCTTATCTAGACCAAGCGAATGCTGAAGCCGATGCGGGCAATTTCAGCAATGCCATCGTCATCGCCCAACAAATCGGATCGGGCAGGGCATTATACGGCGAAGCTCAAAGTCAAGTTCGGCGCTGGCAGCGAGAAATTCAAGCCCAAGATAACCTTCAGACGGCCTATCAACTGGCAAGCCCTGGAAGTCCAGAGGCTCTGGTACAAGCGATTCAAACCGCCAGACAAGTACCTGGCTCTGCCAAATCTCGCCCGGAAGCCAAAGCCGCCATCAATCGCTGGAGCACTCAACTGTTTATCGCCGCTCAAGAAGTGGGAGTATCTGACATCTCAAATGCGATCGCTCTCGCCCAAGCTATTCCCCCTGGAACTGACGTTTACCAGTCGGCTCAACAGCAGATTCAGATCTGGCAGAACAGCAATTTCTAGGCTATGGTGTAGGACAAGTCGTAGGGGCGCAAAGCATTGCGCCCGTACAAAAGTCAAAAGGCTTTTTCTACATCTTTAGTTTTTTATTCTTTCTTGGCTGTTGGTAGCAAATAATTAGGTAATCGGTATCAGATCTCTACTTCATCAACTCTTCCAACTAAGAAGACTCATATGAAAACCAACAAACTGTGGGCAATTGGTTTGAGCGGCTTATTGATGACCGCTGGCTTACCATCGCAAATGGCTGTAGCTTTGAGTGCTACTGAAGTCAGTACCAAAGCTAAAGGATTTACCGTGCAGATCGATGGCGATGGCGGAGTGGGTTCGGGAGTGCTATTCGATCGCCAAGGCGAAACCTACTACGTGCTTACCAATCGCCACGTAGTCTCCCAAGATGGTAGGTATGAAATCCAGACTCCCAGCGGCGATCGCTACCCGGTGTACTACAGCCAAGTCATACCGGGAATGGATTTAGCCATTTTGCAGTTCAACAGCAAGAAAACCTACACTCTAGCTCAACTGGGTAACTCCGACCAGGTTCGAGAAGGAGCTTCAGTATACGTAGTCGGCTGGGCGGGGAGCTTGCCAGGAATTAACGAGCGCAGCTATCAGATTACCGACGGCAGAATTCGCAGCCTCCTATCTAAACCTGATGATGGCTATGCCATGGTGTATAACAACGAAGCCATCCCAGGAATGAGTGGCGGCCCGGTGTTGAATGAAGATGGGGTGGTAGTAGGCATCAACGGTAGAGCTACCCCACCAGAAGAAAAGACGGGGACAGTGCTGCGGTTGGGAATTCCAATTAACTCTTTTGTGGCAGCTAGAAAGAAATTGCCATCAGATGGGGGGCAGCAAACGCCTATTGCCACCAACCCAGATCGGATCGAAACTTCAACTAACCCGCCACCAGTAAATAATAATAAAGCTCCTACTGCCGAGCAGTTCGTCAGTTTAGGTGGCTCGAAGTCAGGCAAACAAGATTACCAAGGCGCGATCGAGGCTTACAACCGCGCTCTAGATCTCGATAAAAACAATCCAGATGCTTACTTCGGCCGGGGAGTGGCCCGCAGTCAACTCCAACAATTTGAACCCGCGATCGAAGACTTTAGCCAAGTAATTCGCCTCAGCCCCAAAAATCAATTTGCCTATGGCTATCGCGCTCTGATTAAAGTTTACTTACAAGATTATAAAGGGGCGCTAGCCGATAGCGACAAGGCTATTAGCCTCGATCCCAACTCGCCGAATTCGGCTCCGGCTTATGGGGTGCGGGGCATGGCCAATATCGGCTTAGAAAACTACCAAGGAGCAGTAGCAGATTTCGATCGAGTCATCAAACAATTTCCCGATCAGGCTGACTTCTACGCTCTGCGGGGATTGTCTCGCGGGGCCGCAGGCGATCGCGCTGGGGTGATTCCTGACGTGCAGAAAGCCGCAGATCTTTACAAAAAAGCAGGGCGTACCAAAGATTACGAAAATGCCCAGACGATCGCTACTAGTATGCAGTCTATACCCAGTTCGGTTGACACCTCTTCGATCTTCCGGGTGGCCCTCAAAGCTGCTCTGACATCTCTCAAACCAGGAGGCGGAGGGGGCGGAACTCCAGCACCGACAAACAATCGCACTGAAACTACTCCCCCTGCCAGCCAAGCATCTACAGGAAATATCGATCGAACTCCTCCGGCCAGCCAATCGCCGCCAGGAGAGCTAAAAGATGCTGTGGCTTACTTTAATCGGGCAGTGGATAACTATAAAGCTGGAAAAAAGCCCGAAGCTTTGGCGGATTTAAACCAAGCAATTCGTCTCGATCCTAAATATTCCCAAGCTTGGTACAATCGCGGTTTAGTGCTAGTAGATTTAGGACAGCCCGACCAAGCCCTCGCTTCCTACGATCGAGCGATCGCAGCTAACAATCGATGGGTGGGCAGCAAGTTGGTGGATGTCTACGTCAGCAAAGGCGTATTGCTCTCGGATCGTCAAAATCATAAAGCTGCGATCGCGGCTTATAGCCAAGCAATCCGCCTTGATGCCAAGGACTCTGGCGCTTACTACGGTCGGGGATTTAGCTACTACAAACTGAAAGATCACCGCCGCGCCATTGATGATTACACCACCAGTATTAAATTAAATCCCAAAGGGGCTGATGGCTACTTGAGTCGGGGCTTTGCTCGTTACGAACGAGGAGATCTGACGGGTGCGACCGCCGACATCCGCCAGGCCCTCGTCACCTACAAAGATTCTCCCGGACTGCATTTAGCTTTGGGGATGTCTCTTTACAAGCAGGGCAAGCGGGAAGAGGGATTGAAGTTTGCCGAAAAAGCGATCGACTTAGATCGGCGCGTCACTGATTTAACCTTTCTCAAGCAATATAATTGGGGCGATCGCCTGCTAGCTGACACGGACAAACTGCTGAAAAACCCAAGACTGGCTCGAAAAGCTCAGAGTTCACGAGTTTAGGAGTTTATCATTAAAATCATGTCTGTAAATCTCACCTAATTCATCGTTGAGAATTGCTGTTATTGTTGTGGCAGGGCGAGTTTGATTAGAACCTGATGGTTGAGGAACAACAGGGCTGGCAAAACCCGCCCCGACAAATACCATGTTTGTTCGATCGGATATGATATAAATTGCGAATTGTCAATTGCGAATTGCGAATTGGCATCACCATTTTAAAAATGCAGCTTCGACTCCCTGTTCTCGCCTGATTTTTCCATCTTTTTCAAACCAGGCAATGACTCGATCGGGGGTCAAATCTTCGATCGCCATCCCTTCTTCTTGGGCGATGTGCTTTAAAAGTTTGAGAGAAGAAATCGTCAATCGAGTTAAAAACTTTTCGTGGTTAGCGAGCAAAGCTTTGTCTACTTCTGCTGACTCTTCTAGAGTTAAAAACTGTGGTTCGTTCATCATTAGCCTAAATCTTCTTAGTTAGCCTTCATAGAGATAGTTCGACTAGCTGTTTCTCTGGCTCAATCTTTGCTCGATCGCTAGCGACTTCCAACCAACCTTGAATTGCATCTTGCAGCATTTCTTGCAATTGTTCATAGCTTTCTCCCCAGGTGTGGCATCCTGGTAGAGCAGGTACAGAGCCACACCAAACCCCATTTTCTTGCCAAATAACCACTTTGATTTTCATCTTCTACTGACTCTTCTAGAGTTAAAAGCTGCGGTGAAGGCATTTTAGCCATTTAGGTCTAAGAATAATGTAGTTAATTCCTGATACCCACTGACTACTCGTAAGATCTCAACTCCTGCTTTAGTTGAGCGGTAAAAAATTAAGTAACTTTCTACAGGAAAGCTTCGGAGAGCAGATGCTAACTCATCTCGCCTACGTCCCATACTAGGAAAAGTTGCTAGCTTGTAACAGGTACTATTAATTTTGGTAAGCAGGCGCTCGGCAACATCAAAACTACTATTGTGAGCAACGTAATCGAGAATACTTTCTAGATCTCGGCTGGCTGTGGGAGTAAATTGACAAATGTTGCTCATTTACCTAACTGAATGCGACGCTGAGTTAGCTTGTTTTGCAAATCTTGGAAGACCTGTTCTCCATCAATTAACTCGCCGCGTTCTGCTTCCGCTAAACCCACCAATATATCTTTTTGCAGTTCCTCAAACCGACCTTTATATATTCGTTCTCTTTCTTCTAGTAGCTTCAGTCCAGCAATAATTACCTCGTCAGTTGAGGCGTACTTACCGCTGTCGATCTGTGTTTGAACGAACTCCTCTAGTTCTGGGGTAAGTGGAAGGGCCATTTTAAGTTACAGCTAAGGTTTGTCTCTATTCTATAAACTCGATCGCTCGATCGCGCCCTTAATCGAATAGCCGCAGCGATGTTCGCCATCGATCATCCAGTGGGTGCGCTCTACTTGGCAATCTGGCAGGGCAATGGCAAACATTTCTAACTCGTGACCGCAAACTTTGGGGAAAGAGACAGCAATGTGAGAAATCGCACAGTTATGTTCTGTCAAGATGAATTGCGATCGCTCCTTATCTTCCTCATCTACGGGGTAAAACTCTGCCATGTAGCCTTCTTGCCTGCGGAGTTCCACCAATCTAGCCACTCGCTGTTTTAAAGTACCTTTGCCCAAGCGATCGAGGTAAGATTTGGCTTTGCGCTCCCAGTGTTGCTGCAACAAGCCGCTGGCTTGCTCGTATCCTACGGTTTCGATCAGGGTATTTAAGAAAGAAATCGCAAAGCGATCGTAGCTGTTAGGAAAGCGATCGCGTCCTTTCTGGCTCAACTGATAGATGTGCTGCGGCCGTCCCATCCCCGCTGTCACCGATTCATAACCGATTAGCTCTTCTGCCTCTAAATCCTTCAAATGGCGGCGAATCGCTTGGGGACTGATCTCCAACGCCTCAGCTAACTCTTGGGCTGTAGCTTGACCCCTTTTGAGTAAATGTTCCAGGATGTCCTGTTTGGTAGAAACTTGCGGCTCGGTCAGCATCTTCTCAGTTTTGGGTGTGAATCTGTCGTAAGATCGATTCTGGACTTTGACAACATCTTTGTTGCTAATGTAGTCTAAAATTAGAATTAAGCAACAATCTAGTTGTTTTAGTATTGTAAATCCAATCTGCCTCCACTGCCAACATCCGTCTATATCTACAGAGAACACCGAAAGTATAATGAGTGCTGCTGTCAAAACCCTAGTCAATCAGCCTTATAAGTATGGTTTCGTCACCACCATCGAAACTGATACCATCCCGCGCGGCTTGAACGAAGACGTTATCCGCCTGATTTCCAGTAAGAAGAACGAACCGGAGTTCATGCTGGAATTTCGTCTCAGAGCCTATCGTCACTGGCTGAAGATGACAGAACCAACCTGGCCTCATGTCACATATCCAGCGATCGACTACCAAGATATTATTTACTACTCCGCGCCCAAGCAAAAGGCCAAGAAGAACAGTTTGGATGAAGTAGATCCGGCACTGCTAGAAACGTTTGAAAAGCTGGGCATTCCCCTATCGGAGCAAAAGCGACTCACCAACGTCGCCGTCGATGCCATTTTCGATAGCGTTTCGATCGCAACTACATTTAGAGAGAAGCTGGCTAAAGAAGGCGTAATCTTCTGCTCGATCTCCGAAGCCCTGCACGAATATCCAGAGTTGGTGCAGAAATACTTGGGTAGCGTCGTCCCGATTGCCGACAATTACTTTGCTGCTCTCAACTCGGCTGTATTCAGCGATGGTTCCTTCGTCTACATTCCCAAAGGCGTTAAATGCCCGATGGAACTCTCGACCTATTTCCGGATCAATAGTGGCGATACCGGGCAATTCGAGCGCACCTTGATCGTTGCCGAAGAAGGTAGCCACGTCTCGTATCTGGAAGGTTGTACCGCACCGATGTACGACAGCAACCAGTTACACGCCGCTGTGGTGGAATTGGTTGCTCTCGATAACGCTGAGATCAAATACTCTACCGTCCAGAATTGGTACGCCGGAGACGAAAACGGCAAAGGTGGAATTTACAACTTCGTTACCAAGCGGGGATTGTGTCAGGGAGTCAATTCTAAGATTTCTTGGACTCAGGTAGAAACAGGTTCGGCGATCACCTGGAAGTATCCCAGTTGCGTGCTAGTGGGCGATAACTCCGTAGGCGAGTTTTACTCAGTCGCCTTGACTAACAACTACCAACAGGCAGATACAGGAACTAAAATGGTGCATATCGGCAAAAATACCCGCAGCACCATCATTTCTAAGGGAATTTCTGCCGGACACTCTAAGAATAGCTATCGTGGCTTAGTAAAAATGTCTCCCAAAGCTGAAGGGGCGCGTAACTACTCTCAATGCGACTCGATGCTAATCGGCGATAACGCCCAAGCCAATACCTTCCCTTACATCCAGGTACAAAACCATACCGCTAAGTTAGAACACGAAGCTTCAACCTCCAAAATTGGGGAAGATCAACTGTTTTACTTCACCCAGCGGGGCATTTCTCAAGAAGATGCAGTTTCGATGATGATTAGCGGTTTCTGCAAAGATGTTTTCAACCAACTGCCGATGGAATTTGCGGTAGAAGCAGACAGATTGTTAAGCCTCAAACTAGAAGGTTCGGTTGGCTAACTCTGCGAAACTCTGCGTTTCCCCTGCGTACCTCTGCGTTGAAGATTTTTTTAACGCAAAGGGCGCAAAGGTTAGCGCAAAGGGGCGCAAAGGAAGGTTTAAGTATGATGACAGAAGGAAGTGAAGTGATATTATCAGTCCGCGATTTAACGGCAGAGGTAGATGGTACGCCAATCCTCAAAGGCATGAGTCTGGAGATTAAGGCAGGCGAAATTCATGCCATTATGGGGCCGAATGGTTCTGGGAAAAGCACCTTTTCTAAGGTTTTAGCCGGGCATCCCGCCTATGAAGTTACTGGTGGCGAAGTCATCTTTCAAGGGCAAAACCTGCTGGAGATGGAACCAGAAGAACGAGCTAGAAGTGGAGTATTTTTAGCTTTCCAATACCCCTTGGAAATTCCTGGAGTAAGCAATTTGGATTTCTTGCGAGTGGCATACAATTCTCGCCGGAAACACCAAGGGTTAGAAGAACTCGATGCTTTTGATTTCGACGAACTGATCCAGGAAAAGCTAGATGTAGTCAAGATGGATTCGGCTTTCTTGAGTCGCAGCGTCAACGAAGGTTTTTCTGGCGGCGAGAAGAAGCGCAACGAAATTCTGCAAATGGCAATTCTAGAACCCAAATTAGCAATTCTAGATGAAACGGATTCGGGTTTGGATATCGATGCTTTGAAGATCGTTGCCAATGGTGTCAACCAACTGGCAAATCCAGAAAATGCCATGCTGGTGATTACTCACTACCAGCGGTTGCTAAATTACATTATTCCCGATCGCGTCCACGTCATGGCTAACGGACGAATTATTACTAGCGGGACGAAAGAACTGGCGCTGGAATTAGAAGCCCGTGGCTACGACTGGTTGTTGGAAGCAGAAACGGCTGAGGTGGCGGTGTGATGACTACTCAAGTTTCTCCCAAACGGGAAGTAGGTTATTTATCTGAGTTGCTGCAACAGCGTCCGAGTTTGGACGTGCAGGCAATAGGCGCGGAAACGGTTGCTTGGTTGCAAGAAATCCGCGATCGCTCTACGCCTATAGTACGCGAATTGGCGATTCCCACTACTAGAGATGAGGAATGGCGGTTTACAGATTTATCGTCTTTATTAAAAGTCAACTTTGCCGCCGCTAAACCCACGTCGCCTTTACCAGATATTTCGTCGTTGGTTCTGCCAGAAGCAGCAGCCAGCAGGTTGGTATTTGTTAATGGGTTTTATGCCCCGGAACTGTCGTCGGTGGCTGGGATTCCAGAGGGTGTATTTGCAGGCAACCTGTGGGCAAACGAGATCCCTCGCTGGCGGGATTATCTGGCGAAACTACCAGGCGGGCAAGAGGTGTTTTCTGCCCTCAATACTGCTAGTCTGACCGATGCAGCCGTGGTGTGGATACCGAAAAATCGATCGCTGGAAGTGCCGATTCATCTGCTGTTCGTTTCGACGGCTGGCGAGTTGCCGACTGTTTCTCAACCCCGCTGCTTGGTGGTGGCAGAGTCGGGGAGTGCGGTGACGGTAATTGAAGAGTATGCGGTTTGCCCTCACCCCCAGCCCCTCTCCCACCGGAGAGGGGGGCAGGAATACGCTGCCTATTTGACGAATGCGGTGACGGAGATTTGGGTGGGAGAAAATGCCCAAGTTACTCACGCGCGGATGCAGCGAGAGGGCGAGGAGGCGTTTCACGTGGGTAAAACTGCGATCGCTCAAGCGCGTCATAGTCGCTATACTTGCTGTGCGGTGAGTTTGGGGGCAAAGGTGTCGCGGCACAATTTAGAAATCTTCCAGACGGGTGAAGGTACGGAGACGATACTGAACGCACTGACGAAAATTGCTGGCGAACAACTAGCAGATACTCACAGTACGATCGCTCTCAATCATCCTTACGGTACTGCCAGACAAGTGCATAAGTGTATAGTAGGCGATCGGGCCCATGCTGTCTTTAACGGCAAAATCTTGGTTCCCAAACCCGCCCAACTGACGGATGCAGGGCAGTTAAGCCGTACTTTGTTACTATCGCCCAAAGCCCGCGTCGATACCAAACCTCAGTTAGAAATCACTGCCGACAACGTCAAATGCGCCCACGGTGCAACTGTCAGCCAACTCGAAACCGATGAAATCTTCTACTTGCAAAGTCGCGGCTTAGATGCAGATAGCGCCCGCAACTTGCTAATTAACGCCTTTGCTACTGAGATTGTCGATCGAATCCCCATAGCCTCACTCCGTCAGACCATATCACAGATAGTGCGATCGAACCCCATCTCCTAGCCCACATCTATCGATAAACATCTGTGTTCATCTGTGTTCATCTGTGGTTAAAAAAAATCCCCAATCATGATCCTCACCAAAGAAAGAACCCTAGCCGAAAAAGTCCGCGCCGACTTCCCCATCTTGCACCAAGAAGTCAACGGCAAACCCTTAGTTTACCTAGACAACGCCGCCACCTCCCAAAAACCCCTAGCGGTTCTCAACGCCCTGCAAGATTATTACCAACACTACAACTCCAACGTGCATCGCGGCGTTCATACCTTAAGCGCCAAGGCGACAGATGCTTACGAAGGGGCGCGAGTAAAAATTTCTAAGTTCGTCAATGCGGCTTCACCCCAAGAAATCGTCTATACCCGCAATGCTTCCGAGGCGATTAACTTAGTCGCTTATGCTTGGGGATTAACCAACCTCCAAAAGGGAGATGAAGTTATCCTCACCGTGATGGAACACCACAGCAATCTGGTTCCATGGCAAATCATCAGCCAAAAAACTGGGGCGGTGTTGAAGTTTGTCGAACTGACAGCCGATGAAGATTTCGATCGCGAACAATTCAAAAGTCTGATTTCCGATAAAACTAAATTGGTATCTGTCGTTCACGTTTCTAACACCTTGGGTTGCATCAATCCAGTAGAAGAAATCTGCGCGATCGCCCACCGTTATGGTGCTAAAGTCTTAATCGACGCTTGCCAAAGCATTCCCCATATGCCAGTTGACGTGCAGAAAATCGACTGCGATTGGCTGGTGGCTTCGGGACATAAAATGTGCGGCCCGACTGGGGTAGGATTTTTGTATGGCAAGTTGGATTTACTGCGATCGATGCCCCCATTTTTAGGCGGCGGGGAAATGATTGCCGACGTGTTTCTGGAATCTTCCACCTATGCCGATTTGCCCCACAAATTTGAAGCCGGAACTCCTGCTATAGCCGAGGCGATCGCTCTGGGTGCGGCAGTAGATTATCTTACAGGTATAGGCTTAGACCGCATCCACGCCTACGAAGAGGAATTAACTGCCTATCTGTACCAACAGTTATCACAAATTCCGCAAATTCGCATCTACGGACCGCCTGTAAATAAAGGTAGGGCGGCGTTAGCTGCGTTTACCGCTGGAGATGTCCACCCGCACGATTTGTCTACGATATTAGACCAAGCTGGGGTAGCGATTCGCGCCGGACATCATTGCACTCAACCTTTGCATCGTTACTTGAAGGTGCAATCTACGGCGAGGGCGAGTTTGTATTTCTACAACACCAAAGAAGAAATTGATGTTTTCATCGCGGCTTTGCGGGAAGCGATAGAGTTTTTTGGCAGCATTTTTGGTTGAGGGCATCGGCTTGGTTGCCCTCACCCTAAATCCCTCTCCCAAGCTTGGGAGAGAGACTTTGAAGGAATACTGAGAGGTATAAAAATCCGATCGCTTGCTAATAAAATAAATCCTTTAATTTGAGCTTGCGATCGATGTATAAATAGCGATCTTGCTTAACAGGAGAAACTATTTTCTGCCATAGTTAAAATAAATTTAACGTTCCCAGTCAGCGGCTGCAAATAGTTTGAAATTCATAACCAGCAAGTTCATTCAGTCCGCTGCACTGTGGTGGTTAGCTTTATACACCAAAGTATCGCTTGCGTATGTTTTGATACTTTGGTTTTGCCAATACTCGCTCAATCTTCATGTAATCCCATTTCTCCACACCTATTCTACGGTTCCGTTCAATTCCATCAAGCTTGTCATGCAATGTAGCATCGATAATACCACTTGTCATTATACAGAAACCCCCAGCACCGTATTGATCAAGAACATCAGATACTTGCACTTTTGCACCAGAAAGAGTCGCACCTCTAGACAATAGCTTACATTGAATTATCCATTTCACTCTTGGTTCATTCCAGCGACTTCGGGTATAAATTTCAATGTCACGACCTCCGTCTCGTGAACGTGATTTGCCCATTTTGTGCCGGGTATCTGGGTCAAAATCAGAAGAATATATAATCAAATCATAGCAAAGCTGTTCAAATAATTCATCATCAATTTTTTCCCAAGGACAAGATATATCAACATGGTTGCCTGACAAGGAAATGAACTTATCCGTCAGTCTGTCAAACACATTTTGATAATCCTGTTCAACACAATACTCAAGAGATTTTAGAGACAATTCTGATTCAGAAGAATAGCAATGACGATCAATAAAGAATACATATTGAGCACAGTAATCTTTAACTATCATCAAACAACCATCTTCTGATAACAAGACTTGATAGGGTTCAACATTATTTAAATAATATGGTTGTAAACTTTCACTTTTCTGTAGTATTGACAATACACATTTTCGTGCAATGCTAAATCCATTGCGCGGAAAGAGCATTATTGCTGAATTGCTTAATACGACGGGTGGAAGATTTCCAACGCAAAAATCATCAGCTTTTTCCATCATGGGTAAATCTTTACCAACTCCTCCGTATAATTTCAACGCTTGCCCAAGATCATGAGGAACCTCACCCCTATTTGAGCGGTAAGGAATAATCCATGCCCATGAGGACATATAAACATCGTAACCAAGATGAGGACTAATAAAAGAAAGCCAGAATTCAAACTTCTCTTCGGGGTTTTCACTATAAAGTGATTTAAGTTCTTCTTCGTCCAGACACACATCATCTATTCCAGCAATTATGTTAGCCATATATTTGTCAGCTAACTCTGGGAAAAACAGTTTTTGTTTTTTTAGACTGATCTTGAAATCATCTATTGAGTTTTCGAACTCGATAGTCCACTCACTATAAAAATCAAACAAAAAAGATGTTAATTCGTTTAATTTAATTTGTTTTGGGCATATTTCAAAAGTAATGTTTCTCGAATCTTCTAGATAAGATATTGATTCACAAAAGGGATAAAGTCTTTCACCCAAAAACAGGGAGAAAAAATATTCATCGGCTATATCTAAATTTGAATTGTAGCCAATGAATTTTGTAATATTTACTTTGAAATTATTGTGCCTTTTGATATATTCTTTGAGTAGATCGATTGTAAGATTCTCCTCAATATCTAAACTAGGAATAAACATTTTTTGTATGCCCAATTTTGATTATTAACAAGATCTCAGTATAATTAAAAGAAATAATAGCTACGTCCCATGTTTGGAAAGCTGACAAGTTGTTTGCACCTGGCATCGAAGGCTTTGAGGAATTGTTCGCCTGCTTCTACATTAGTTTGCCAGAAGTAATCTGAGATGTCATTGAGATCCTCGATTGCTTCGTCGGAAATAATGTATTGACTCATTGCTGACTCTGCCGTGCCTGTTGAAATTTATCGAGGAGTTGGTTGACGGCAGTTTCCCCATCCGTACCGCCTTTTTGTTCTAGCGATCGAATCGCTGCATCAACTTTCTGGCGGGTGGATTCGATCCAAGCAGGGTCTTCGGTTAGACTATGTTCTTCCCAGTCGTCAAGGAGTTGGAAGGCTTGGGCAAGCAGATCGTCCAGCGTCTCGTAGCGTCCGCTTTGCAGTTTCTGTTGGACGATCTGGGCTTGTTCGGGAGTAAGCGTAATGTTCATAGAGCGAACAACTGACTGGGGTTGGTCTCAAGTTTAGCATCGCACCCTCATCGGCGGTCGATTTTTCTCCCTCTAAAAGGCTATTCAATCGTCTGGAACGGAAATTCTCTTTACCCTAATCGATCGACCAAGACGCGGTAAACCGATCGCAAATCTGGGATATAGTAAGCTTGAGTTGAAATAGTTTCGAGTTTAATTTGAATTCGATGACTGTTGCTCGATCGACTAAACCATTTAGCAGCAATCTGTCTTTGACGCTAAAGTGAGTTCTGGCTCTTTTAGAAGAGGATGAAACAGATGATTATGGCATTTTGCCACCGAGTCGATCGTCCAGTCTATAGGGCGATCGCACTTAGCAGTAGAAAATTTTTTATTGCCATAATCAAAATAAATTTAACGGCTAAGTCGAGCCGCGACTAGTATCCTTTGCATCCTCACTAATATCTCTCGTCCGTCCGCTCCAACGTGTTGTTAGACCGCGCTTTCGTGACAAGTTTACAACTTCTCTGCCGCTTTCAGCTTGTTGTTTTTGCAAATCAGCAACGATGGCTTTCAAGTCATAATTGAATGAGCGTGAATACTCTTCACGAATTCTGTGAATCTCTTCGATGATTTCATCACGAAACATCATTAACCTCCAAGCAGTTCATAGGGTGTACAAAGAATCGGTAACTCGTATCCAAAATCAAGACTGATCTCTGCCAACTTCCCTTGAATTTGAGCATTGGCGATGTGCTTGCAGTTCCATGTGAGCAAATAATCCATTCCATGAACAGTTGCGGCTGCAATATGAAGCGCATCTACATCAGCTTTTGTGGGAAGGTTGCTGCGTCCTAAAAATTGCTCCGCTAGGTCAAGCACAGATTGGTTTATGTCTAGTAACAAGAAATTGCGAAGGATTTCTAGCCGTCGAGATGCAATTTCAGCATCTCCTTGAGAAACTTCTTTCACAACTGCTTGAGAGGCATAAAGGGTAAACTGACTACGGCGTGTGTCCCACCACTCCCTTGTAACCTCAACATTTGCAGCTACAACAAGATCCCTGCTGGGTCGAGCAGTGAGATAGCCCAAGATACTAGTCTCAATGTAGAGAGATTCACTCATACAAAGCAGATTATAAGCCCCTTCATTCTATCTCAGACCCACTGCTTCTTATTTAGATAAAGTTTTGCCATCAGTGTATTGGTAACTATCGAAGCAGAAAGAACTTACTCACCACAAAAGCAGAACCCCCAAAAAGTGTGACCGTAGCAGTTAACTTTATCAATGCGACTGAATTTTTAATTGGGGCATCCTTGCAAGTCAGGACGAATGTGGGAATAGCTACGTCCCATGTTTGGAAAGCTGACAAGTTGTTTGCACCTGGCATCGAAGGCTTTGAGGAATTGTTCGCCTGCTTCTACATTAGTTTGCCAGAAGTAATCTGAGATGTCATTGAGATCCTCGATTGCTTCGTCGGAAATAATGTATTGACTCATTGCTGACTCTGCCGTGCCTGTTGAAATTTATCGAGGAGTTGGTTGACGGCAGTTTCCCCATCCGTACCGCCTTTTTGTTCTAGCGATCGAATCGCTGCATCAACTTTCTGGCGGGTGGATTCGATCCAAGCAGGGTCTTCGGTTAGACTATGTTCTTCCCAGTCGTCAAGGAGTTGGAAGGCTTGGGCAAGCAGATCGTCCAGCGTCTCGTAGCGTCCGCTTTGCAGTTTCTGTTGGACGATCTGGGCTTGTTCGGGAGTAAGCGTAATGTTCATAGAGCGAACAACTGACTGGGGTTGGTCTCAAGTTTAGCATCGCACCCTCATCGGCGGTCGATTTTTCTCCCTCTAAAAGGCTATTCAATCGTCTGGAACGGAAATTCTCTTTACCCTAATCGAGCAACCAAGACGCGGTAAACCGATCGCTATTCTCAAACCCTTGAGGTCGGAATAGGTCAAAGTGGGTAAAATGACTTCAAACCCATACCACATAACGATTTTTCCAAGCTGGAGGGATATTTGGGATGTGGTAGGCTTGAGTTAACATAGTTGCGAGCTTAATTTGAATCCCATGACAGTTGCTCGATCGACTAAACCATTTAGCAGCAATCTGTCTGTAACGCTAAAGCGAATTCTGGCTCTCTTAGAAGAGGATGAGACAGACGATTATGGTACTTTGCCACCGAGTCGATCGGCAAGTCTATAAGGCGATCGCAGTTTCCACATCCCGATCTTCCCCATGACGAGGACGAAGGTATAAAGTAACTTCTACATCGAGTCGCTTCAGAAAATTGAGTAGTTTACCTTCGCTGAAACGCTGAAATTCTGCTTTCATCAGATCCGATACCTCTGGTTGGGTAATGCCAAGAATTTCGCTAATTTCCTGCTGTTTCAGATTGCGTTGCTTTAGCAAACGTACTACTTGAATTCCTATTTTTCCTCGCGTAAAAAGTTCCTCTGCATTTTCCAAACCAAGATCGGCAAATACATTACCACTACTCTCTTCAAAAACTGGTTCTTGCGTCATTGTGGTTTCTCCCTTGCCACTGCGTCTTTATAACGTTGTTTGATTAGTTCAACATCAGCCTGTGGGGTTTTGATACCTTTTTTCGATTTCTTCTGAAAAGCGTGCAGGACATAGATTGTTTCTCCAATTTTAACAGCGTAAACAGCCCTGTAAGTATCGGTGTCATAGCGTTTAACAATTTCATACACCCCGCTGCCAACTCCCTTAAAAGGCTTGGCTTCTAGAGGTGTTTCCCCTGCTTGCACCAATTGCAACGCATAGCCTACCGATGCCCGCACTTCTTCTGGAAACTCGCGAATATTTTTGCGAGAGTCTCCCATCCAAACCAGAGAACGTAAAGGAATTTCTCTAGTTTCCTCACGATCGGTCATTCTATCTAAAATTTTCTATAAAATAAATAAGAGAATATCATAAAATAAACAGAAAAAGATTGATGAAAGTATTTACAGCGATCGCAGAACGAGATCCTCAGATAAAGCTCTATGTAGGCTACGTTTCTGGGTTTACAGGCGCACATTCTCAGGGCGAAAACCTGGATGAATTACGAGAAAATCTGCGAGAAGCGATCGAGATGCTTTTAGAAGATGAAGAAGTTAAATTTGAGATAGAGTTTGTTAATACGCCCTCAACCCCAACCGGGAAAAGTCATGAATATTGACACAAAAATCTTACAAACGGTCGTGCAAATGCCAGAACCTCTAAAACAAGAAGTTCTACACTATGCTCAGTATCTCATGGAAAACTACTCGAAAGACGTTTCGGTAGAGCAGCATCCCGTTAAAAAACGTCGATCGGGTATATTACAAGGAACATTTGTTCTGCCTTTAGCTGAAGACTTTGACGAGCCTCTGGAAGATTTTAGGGAATATATGGAATGAGTTCTTTTCTGCTAGATACTCATACTTTTATCTGGTTGTCTGAAAACGATCCTAAGTTGCCCAGTAGCCTCAGAGACGCGATCGATTTAGCTGATACGGTTTACCTCAGTATTGTTAGCCTCTGGGAAATTGCCGTGAAGTTAAGTATTGGTAAGTTGTCACTGCAACGAAGCTATGAAACAGTTGGCAACGAACTAGAATCGTCAGATATTCTGCTGCTACCTATTTCATTTACTGACACTCTGCAAGTTCGTAATCTACCATTACACCATCGCGATCCATTCGATCGAATGTTAATCGCTCAGGCAATGAATAGATCGCTGGTTTTAATTAGCCAAGATACTCAATTCGATGCCTACTCAGTTCAAAGACTATGGGAATAAAACAATTAATTCCGCTCGCAGTCAAATCCTTGTAAGCCTAACACTACAAGAGCAATAGACAACTAACATCATATTAATAATAGCTACTCTATAGCGCGATCGCAGAGCGAGATTTGGGATGTGGTAGGCTTGAGTTGACATAGTTGCGAGCTTAATTTGAATCCCCTGACTGTTGCTCGATCGACTAAACCATTTAGCAGCAATCTGTCTGTGACGCTAAAGCGAGTTCTGGCTCTCTTAGAAGAGGATGAGACAGACGATTATGGGATATTGCCACCGAGTCGATCGTCCAGTCTATAAGGCGATCGCAGTTTCCACATCCCGATCTTCCCCATGACGAGGACGAAGGCATAAAGTAACTTATACATCGAGTCGCTTGAGAAAATTGAGTAGTTTACCTTCGCTGAAACGCTGAAATTCTGCTTTCATTAAATCCGATGCGTCAATGAGATTTTTGTCCGGCTCCGTCACGGGAGTCGGACGCGCTATCTCTCCTCATCCCGCTGGCGCTGAGGATGGGGACTCTCGCGATTTCCGTTGAGGTTTACAGGCAATGGGTGAAGACAGTTTTTAGAACTGACGCAAACCTTTGAGCGATCGCTTTTCCTCAGTTTCTTGTAACCCTTTAGTTTGAACTAGCACCCTAAAACCACCCAATCCCATGGGGTTAATTAGTTGGTGTAAAGCTTCTCGCCCCTGTAATACTTGTTGCAGGCTTAGAGGAGCGTCACCGGGCTGAGAAAGAGCAGCCAGACGTTCTCCCAATCCCAGAGCCATTAAAAACAAACCTTGTTGGGTAAAACCTAATGGCTGCAAACCGCATAATTCTCCTTGTCGTTCTAAAGCCGTAAAATCTACATGAGCGGTGAGATCTTGATATCCGATGTAAATGTAAGGGTTGTTATGGTGTCTGTGTTGGTAGTAACACTGCAAAGTTCCTTCAGAGCGAGCAGGGCGGTAATAGCTACTAGCCGGGTAGCCATAGTCGATCGTCAATAGATAGCCTCGCTGTAACTTTGCGGCTGCGGTTGTCAGCCAATCTAAGGCTGCGAGATTGACCTCAGTGCGGTATCCTACGGGATAGTTGTCGCTAGGAAATGCAATTCCAACTAAATTAAAATATTGCGCTAGTTGTGGAGTTGAAAGTTCGCCGATCGCTTCGACAAATTTTATCTCCTTCTGCCCAGACTCTAAGCGATCGAGTTCTTTAACGGTGATGTATATTTCTTGCAGTTGCCCTTCAACTACGACCACTTGATGTACTGGCAAAGCATCCACCAATTCATTAGAAAAAACACAACCGACGATCGATCGATCTTGGATCTCTTCTAAAGCACACCATCGTACTTGTTTTTGACTTTTGACTGCTTGGTGCGCCTGACATTCTGAGGAAACCTCAGAATTCGGCGCATCCGCTTTTGACTTTTGACTTGCTAATAGCCGCTGTTGAGTTGCCCGCATCGCTTTCGTCTTTTCGACAACGACGTACTCTAAGGCGCGAAAAAAATCTTGATGGTGGCGATCGAGGTAGCGTAAGATATCTGCTGCGATTAGTCCTTGCCCCGCTCCCATTTCTACGATCGTAAAGGGATGGGGATGTCCCAAAATCTCCCACATTTCTAGAAATTGCTCTGCTAGCAACTCCCCGAAGTCAGATCCTAAGTGGGGAGAGGTAAAAAAGTCCCCTGGCCCGCCAATATTGACTTTATCCCTAGCATAGTAACCGTGTTGGGGATGATACAACACCAAATCCATGTATTGGGCAAAGGTAATTCGTTGCTGCGGCGCTGCGGCAATTCGACTAGCAATTAGCTGACAAAGTACGGGATCGTTGTCTTGGGTGTCGTGCATTGGCTCGTACTACAGTATGGCATCGCCAGCAACAACCCGATCGCATACTTACACGATCGGCGATCGGACTGAAATTATATGTTGCTTAGAAGTAGTCTAACAGTAACTCATAATCCTACGTCCAGGATTGTCGTCTTTGCACGGTTTGAACATTAAAGTTAAATCGAACAATTCAAGGACAAAAAATAACTAATTACTTTTTATTACTTTTTCATACTGCCAAACTTGAAATTATTGATTAAATTGAGTTAATCAAAACTACTAGATTTAGGAGATCGCCGATTATGAACGAATCTATGGATCTATCGCTAGAAAAGCAGTTCAGCTTGCGGGAATTCGAGATGAAAGTTCAAAATATTACTCATATGGAAGCGCAAGAACTTTTAGTTACTCTATATAGACATATGCTGGCCAAAGACTCGATTTACCAGAAAATGCTCAAACAACAGTGGGGGATGGAAACTGCTTGAGCGATCGCTTGCCCATGTTTTTACCACCACTACCAACATATTAAGCCCAGTTAGCTGAATTCTTCGTCGCTACTGGGCTTTTTAGTTTGGCTAAGAAAGTGCCGATCGCAACATGGCTAACTTCTCTGGCAGCATCCGGTAAAAAATCCACGTTCCGCGTCTCTCTCGCTCTAGCAAACCAGCTTCGTGCATCACTTTGAGGTGGTGGCTGACGGTGGGCTGCGCTAGGTCTAATTGGTTAACCAAATCGCAAGCACAAACTTCTCGATTGGGCTGGGCCGCAATTAAACTCAACATTTGCAATCGCGCTGGTTCTCCCAACACCCGAAAAATGGCTGCTAAACTGCTTATCTCATCAGGAGTAAGGCGACCAGCTAGCAGGGAAGAGCAACAAGTGACTTTAGGTTTAGATATCTTCATATTTTATATATTGACACGCATCAATATGTATTGCCATAATATTGATGTAATTAAATATTGATGTAAATCGATATAAGGAGAAACACAATTATGTCTCGTCTGCAACTAGCACTAAACGTCAGCGACATCGATGCAGCGGTAGATTTCTACAGCAAGCTGTTTAGCACCGAACCAGCCAAGCGTCGTCCTGGTTATGCTAACTTCGCCATTGCGGAGCCACCGCTCAAATTGGTGTTGTTTGAAAATCCAGGGGCAACTGGCAAGTTGAATCATCTGGGAATTGAGGTAGAGTCTTCAGAGCAGGTAACTGAAGCGGGCGATCGCTTCCAGCAAGCGGATCTAACGGTGAAGTCGGAACCGCAAACAACTTGCTGCTATGCCTTGCAAGATAAAGTTTGGGTGACAGATCCAGACGGGGACGATTGGGAAGTCTACACGGTGCTGAAGGATTCAGCCACCTTCGGTAGTGCGAGCGCCCAAACTACAGGATGCGCTTGTTCGTAGTCGATGCCAAAACCCGTTTGAAAACACCCTCACCCTAAATCCCTCTCCCGTGGGAGAGGGACTTTGAGTTTAACTTGTTTGATATCATGTATCGCTCCTCTTCTAACATCGGGTTAGCAGCGGCTCTAATCTTGCTAGAACTTCATCAATTAACTCAGGAGGTGCTTTTTCGACAAAAACGGCTTTTCTCGCACTACAGTCAACGGCTCTAAGCTGGTCTACTAGCACTACGCCGTAAGTCTGCATCTGGACTGGTAATTCCACTTCAAACGGCCATCCCTTCTTTCGGCTAGTAATGGGACAAACCAGCACGATCTTAGAAATTCGATTATAAGCTAATGGTGAAATGATCATCCCAGGGCGATCGCCTGCCCGATCGCTGCCAGTGCGGGGATTCAATTCTAATTGAATAATGTCACCACGTTCGAGGATGCGATCGCCTATTTTTACCAATTTTCTTCTCCCACTGGCTCTCCCCAATCTAGTTCGTCATGCTGCGCGTCTGGGGTGACATCTTGCAGCAGTTCGTCAAGTGTATATTTGGGTCTGGTCGGGGATAGAATAATCTTATTTCCCTCGGTGGAAATGGCAACCAAATCTCCTGGTTTTAATCCGATTTCCTGAATAATACTTTGTGGGAGCCTGATTCCCAAAGAGTTCCCCCACATACTGACTTTTTGAGCGATCGTCATGGCAAATTAGGATCGAGGGTTTATACATTGAGTATACTACCGTTTGCTGGCGCTTTGAGGTTAAAGACGCGCTCCACTTCTTCTAACTGAGAAATGCTATAGCAATGTTGAATTAGCAGAAGAAAAATCGAGCGTTTTTGTGAACTTTTATGTTGGCTTTACTAAAAACTTCTGAGCCAAGATGTAGATCCAATTTTCTGGCGTAAAGATCGGTAAATGAGAAAATTAAGGCAGTGGATAGATCGAAAAGTTTGGCGCAGACTCAACCGTAAAACCAAGCGCATTTTTAAGGTGCTATTTGCTTTATTCCTGGTGGGGTTGACGGTGCGATCGCTTCCTTACCTAGCCCCGATTCGCACCGGAGATATCGCCCAAGATCGGCAAGCCGTCGAATTACTCGATCGCCACGGATTGCCATTAGGAACCTTACTCAGCCGCGATCGCCAGCATACAGCCGTAGTCCCCCTCGATCGAGTATCTCCGCACTTCATCCAAGCGATATTAGCCGCCGAAGATAAGCGATTTTATCAGCATGGGGCATTAGATTTACAGGCGATCGGGCGATCGCTTGCAGACTCGATCCAACAAAGAAAAGTTGTCTCTGGCGCTTCCACCATCACCATGCAACTGGCGCGGATGCTAGAACCGTTGCCGCGCAACTTCAACGGCAAAGTCAAAGAAATTTGGCTTTCTTGGCGACTGACAGCGGGGATGAATAAAGATGAAATCCTCACCGCTTATATCAATCGCTTGCCGATGGGAGGGAATATCTACGGTTTAGAAGCCGCCTCCCGGATTTATTTCTCGATTCCGGCTGCCGATCTCAATCTGGCCCAAGCTAGCATTTTAGCAGGACTGCCGAACAATCCCACCTACTTCAACCCCTTCACCCACTGGGAACGGTTGAAACAGCGCCAGCGGTACGTCCTCGATCGCATGGTGGCAGATAAATACATCACTTCTGGGCAAGCAGAGAGAACCTATACCGAACAGATTGCCTTTCAGCCGCGCCAGCAGGGAATTATCGCCGCCCCGCACTTCTTATTTTGGTTGAGCGATCGATTAGTAGAGGAGAGAGGGAGATGGGGAGATGGGGAGATGGGGAGAGAATTATTAACTCCGAACTCATTTACCGTCTCTACGACGATCGATCGCCCTTTGCAGCAATTTGTCGAAGCTCAAGTACAGCAATTAATTCGCTCTTTGGCTGCTAATAACGTCCGTCATGCTGCTGCTTTAGTCATCGATAATCATACGGGAGAAATATTAGCCTACGTCGGTTCTCCCGATTACTTTGATGAAGCGAATTTAGGCAGTAACGATGGGGTGCAAGCACTGCGTCAGCCTGGATCTACCCTGAAGCCGTTGCTTTACGAGTTAGCCTTAGAAAAAGGTGTCATTCGTCCGAACACGATTTTGGCCGACGTACCTACCCATTACGCCATTCCAGGAGCGAAACTCTACAGCCCTACAGATTACAACGAAAAATTCTTAGGCCCCGTGCGAGTGCGGATTGCTTTAGCCAATTCCCTCAACGTGCCAGCCGTGCGAGTGTTAGAAAAAGTCGGCGTACCAGCATTTTTAGAGCGATTGCAGCAACTAGGATTCGAGCATCTGACGCAACCACCAGAATACTATGGATTGGGTTTAGCCCTCGGCAGCGGCGAAGTCAGCCTGTGGGAATTAGCCCGTACATACCTCACCATTGCCAACCAGGGACAACCCACCCCCCTAATCACCACATTAAACCCTTCTCCTCCTCCCCCCATCTCCCCATCTCCCCCTCCCTCCTGGCAACTAATTACTGATATGCTGAGCGATCGCCATGCTCGTGCGATTTCTTTTGGTGTCGATTCGGCACTAGATCTACCGTTTCCAGCCGCAGTTAAAACTGGCACGTCTTCTAACTTCCGCGATACTTGGACTGTTGGGTTTACCACCGACTACACCGTTGCTACCTGGGTAGGAAATTTCAACGGCGATCCAATGCGTCAAGTTTCTGGGGTGACGGGTGCAGCCCCTTTGTGGAATCGCATTATGCTGCACCTGCACGAAAACCGGGAACCTGTTGCTTTTGCTCCACCAACGGGGATGGTACAAAAGCCGATTTGCGCTCTTTCTGGGTTGAAACCTACTCCTGCTTGCACCTGGGTAGTTCGAGAATATTTCTATCCTGAAGATCTGGTAGCATACGAACAGCAATTAGATAATTCCTCCCAAGAAACTGCTCAAGTTAGCAATTTCAAATCGTCCGAATTGCAAATTTCATCTCCTCGGAACGGCGATGTATTCTTGTTACCTCAATCTGGGGAAAATGCTGCGCCGAGATTAGAATTTAAGTTAGCTCAAGCTGTTACTCGGCCTGTAGAATGGTGGCTCAATGGGGAAAAGCTAACTCAACCGTCATCTAATTCTATTTTTTGGTCGATGAAACCTGGTAACTGGACGTTAGAAGTTAGGGAGGGGGAAAAGAGCGATCGCGTTAATTTCCAAGTGCAGGTATCAAATTTTCGTCCTACACGTCGAGGGTTTTCGATCGGGCGTTCTTAACAAGAAGATTAGCTTGTGGCATTTTTGCTACCGATTCCAAAAGTCTAGGCTGCGGCGTTTTTGCCACCGATTCTAAAAGTCTAGGCTGCGGCATTTTTGCCAAACTTGTATCTATTGCTCACATAATCCCTCGCTTAGAAGCTCGAAAAAAATTATCCATATTTCAGCCCAAATTTTAGATTTAGTATTTGGTATTTTTGTACTATAAAGTTTTTATTTACTAAATGTCAAACGAATTTAGAAGTTAAGCTTACAATTTATAGCGAGCCTAAATCATTTGTCAACGATCTTGTAATGTAGGTTTCTAGCCTGCCATCTAGGACAGCCGGGACGGCTAGATCGCAGTTTCACGATCGATTTAGACTGGTTATAAACAAGTGCAATCTGCCATCCATAGGAGAATAGGCAGCAATGTCAAAATATTTTACTTGTCGCAACTGTGGGGCAGATGTGCCGATCGAGGCTTGTGGTTGTCCTGAATGCGGTTCGGATCGAGAAACTGGTTGGTCTGAAGCAGAACGAGTCATTGCTTTGTCAGAAAAAGATGCCCAAATAGTTTTTAGCCTATTGGAAAATCCACCCGAACCGAATGCGCAACTAAAAGCTGCTTTTGAGAAACACAAAGCGTTTTCAGGAGATAAATAAACTATACTGAGAAGCGATCGAGCGAGTAAATCTGATGCTGCAAGATCCAGACAATTTTGAGGATGATGCGATCGAGATTACAGCAAATAATGATGCTGAAGCCCAGCGAAAGGGCGAACGTCTTGCCGATCTGCGAAGCGATGCTCAAACGATCGTCAAATGCCTTGGATGCCGCCGCCGAACTAAAACGACAGGCAAATACATCTGTACGCTTAGAATAGAAATGCGTCCAGCGCCAGAAGGAGACAACCGATGAAGGAGACATTTAACCCCATTAAGGGCAAGCGTGGAGAATTTCGAGTTGCCCTCAATATTACAGAATTAGGCGATCGCGCTTGGGATCTTTTGTCTCTGTCTCAACAGTTAGGCTTTGAGAAACCACAGTTTGCTACTCACATTTGGCATTCTGGAGCCGTTGAGGTTTGGGCTGTGATTTTGCAACAATTTCACCAATATGATGCCGATTCAAGTTTGGTGGTTGATGTGTGGGACGATCGATTAGACCAATTGCGGCAAGCGATCGGCCCGGATAATGAATTTAGTCTGATGGTGCTTTGTAACTTGGCAGAATATTTAGAGCCAGTGGAGGCGATCGCTTAATGGGAGAAAAAGAGCTTTTGCAATCACTTCTCGATCCGCCTTCATAGGAGGCAGCCATGTCAAAATATTTTACTTGCCCCAACTGTGGAGCCAACGTATCGTTAAAAGCTCGCGCTTGCCCTGAATGCGGTTCGGATGACGAAACTGGTTGGTCTGAAGCCGCGAAATACACTCATTTACTCCCAGATAGAGGTGAAGGAGAGATTGAGGATTCTAAGTCCAAGACTTGGCAAAAGTATGGAATTGCCGCGATCGCTTTTCTATTAATTCTTGGCTTTTTGGCATCTCAAGGATTGAGTTGGACTATACCCGCGATCGCTTTAGCCGCCTTAGTTGGTGTCGGAATTTATTACCTATTTCGCCGATATTCTCAGAGCAGCGGGGGAATGCAAAAGCAGCTATACCAACAACTGCTCAAAAGAGCGAAAGGCGATAGGCAGCTAGCAGACAGACTGATTGAATACGAACGGCAACGGAATCCAGATGCCAATCGATTGCAAATTCTACAAAATGCTATCTACCGTTGGGATCGCGATCGCAGATAAAAAGTTCAGCAGAAAGTTATCAAATGTCGATCGAAGATTGCCCTCACCCCAGCCGACCTCACCCCCGACCCCTCTCCTGCAAGGCTATGCCTTGCCCACATCTGCTGTAACCCTTGCCCCACAGGGATTTTGGACTCGAATTCCTCACCAATTCCTTCGTCTGGAGGGGGTTTGGGGGGCAGACCCCCAATTCTTTTGACCAACCCACCAACTCATGGCAGAGGTAAAGCCTTGCCAGTCAAGAATTTGAAGACTTATGGGTAAGGCATAGCTCCTGCAAGGAGAGGGGAGAATAAGAGCTAAAGTCAAAGTCCCTCTCCCCGTGGGAGAGGGATTTAGGGTGAGGGCATTTTCAACTGCTAGAATCGCCATCCGTTTCTGTATTTTTAGGTGTATTTGCTGCTTGTAGAAATTGCGATTGTTGATGCCGCGAAATAGTACCTTGTAGAACTTGTTTTAGTTCGAGATTACCTTTGCCATCGATCGATGCCCGATTAATAGTCATTACAGAATCGCCTGTCGGACAATTAGGACATTCTTGCAGATGTATTTCTAAACTATTAGCCACAATATTAGCCGCCGGATCGATTTGTTCTCCAGCACGAGGAAAATTATCTTGGTTAACCAGTTCTAAAAACCTCTGCGATGAATTCTCATCGACGTTTCCTACCCGTTTTTTATCGCCATACCAGCGATCGCAACCTTCACAAAATGGGTCTTTGGCACTACCGTAAGCGATCGCTCCAGATATGCCGCTAATTATGCCTAATTCAATCAGCCAGTAAATCCAGGTCAGCGTCTCATTGAGGGTAAAACCTTTCGTGCCAACCTTACCAATGTTTACTCCTTGTTGGGCGCTATATTTGATAAATCCCAAAATCCCAGTAGCTTGAGTTTTTTCAGAGAGAAAAGTATCGATTAACTTCTCTTTGGTGGCACTGTCAATCTCTTGGCCTGCTGCCTTAGTAATCTCCTCAGATGCTGCTTGTTTGAATTTGAGATAGTCTCCGCCAAAGAAGGTAGCGTAAATTATCAAGCCAGTGAAAACACCAAAAGCACCAGCAATTAGTGGATTTCTCACTTTTCCCTGGTGGACTCCAAAGCTGTTGGCTACACCTCCAGCAAAACCCATACCGATCGGAAACAGAATAATTAAATAAATCAAATTAGAGATCGCCCAAGTAATGCCCCCAATAGCCACGCCGCCAGCGATCGCCGATAGTAACAACCAGGTAAACCCGCTACTAGGAACTTTATTGCTCGGTTGATATGGTTTCATCTTTTTCGCTCTCCCTTAAAAAGATCGGGACTTACGCCAAGTCTCTAAATGTAATAACGCACCGCTACCGCTATCTATAGAGTTGCTGCGTCAGTCCTGAAGATGTAGATAAAGATTAGATCTACCTATCAGTCATAACCTCTGATTTTTGATTCTGCAAACTATTATCCGATCGAGCAGGCGCAAAAAGAGTAATTACCAACATCCAGTTATCACCTATTGTGTCCCTAGTTTTCTCCTGCATAAGAAATCGAAGCCAATTCTATTGAATAAGTAAGTAGAGGTCGATCGAAGATGTGAGTCAAGATGGCAATGCTCTGGGATAAAGTTCTCATTCAGACTATAGTTTGGCTAGCTGTGGAAATTTTCCTCAATTTCGTCGGACTCGACAACTTGGCAGACTACGGCGAGTTTATCAACAATTTCCAGCGCGATTGCCCTAGCTACTGTTCTCTCTCTTCCCTCTCTTCTCCTTCTTCCCCCTCTTCCCCCTCTTCCCCGTTTCCCCACCCAAAACGTTAAAATTAGAAATTTGAGAACAAAAGATCGTGGGTGTAATTCAAGCTTTACCAGGAACGCGGGACATCCTCCCGGAGAAAGTTAGTTATTGGCAATGGATAGAATCAGTAGCGCGTCAAATTCTCCACAGAGCTAACTATCAGGAAATTCGCACCCCTATATTTGAAGCTACAGAATTGTTTAAACGAGGAATTGGTGAAGCTACCGATGTCGTGGGCAAGGAAATGTATACCTTCAACGACAAGGCTACGCCTCCCCGTTCTGTCACTCTCCGCCCAGAAGGAACGGCCGGAGTAGTCAGGGCTTTTATCGAACGCAATCTCGATGCTCAAAGCGGCGTGCAACGCTTGTGGTACACCGGCCCGATGTTTCGCTACGAAAGCCCCCAAGCAGGCAGACAGCGGCAATTTCACCAAATTGGGGTTGAGGTTTTAGGTAGTGCCGATCCGAGGGCAGATGCGGAAGTAATTGCGATCGCTACTGACATCCTCCAAAGTTTAGGATTGAAAAATCTGCGATTAGACCTCAATTCCGTGGGCAATCCTGAAGATCGACAGAATTATCGTCAAGCCTTAGTAGACTACTTAACGCCCTACAAAGAGGAGTTAGATCCAGATTCGCAAAATCGGTTGAGTCGCAACCCTTTACGAATTCTCGATAGTAAAAACCAACGCACTCAAGAAATAGCCCGAAATGCTCCCAGCATTCTCGATTATCTCGGTACTTACTCGCAGCAACACTTCGATCGAGTGCAGCAATTACTTACCGATCTGGGCATTGAATACCAAATTAATCCCCGATTAGTTAGAGGCTTAGATTATTACACCCACACGGCTTTCGAAATTCAATCTGACGATTTAGGGGCGCAAGCTACTGTTTGCGGCGGCGGTCGCTACGATGGTTTGGTAGGCCAATTAGGCGGGCCGGATACCCCCGCTGTCGGCTGGGCTATAGGTATCGAACGCTTGATTATGTTGTTGGAAGAACTACAATCGCCCCCAGCTTCAACTTTAGATTTCTACGTGGTTTCTAGAGGCGAACAGGCAGAAGCTCAAGCCTTAATTCTGGCTTACAAGCTACGACAATCTGGATTTAGCGTCGAACTCGATTTTAGCGGTAGTGCTTTTAAAAAACAATTTGCCAGAGCCGATCGATCTGGGGCAGTTGCTTGTTTGATTTTGGGAGAAGAAGAAGCTGCCAGCCAAAGTGTCAAACTCAAGTGGATGGCAACGAGAGAACAACAAGCGATCGCTCAATCGGAACTATTACAAATGCAGGATGAATTAAAGCGATCGATTTTGAATTTGAGAGCTTGAAAATTCATCGGAAGTCGGCGGGAAACTCCATCCCGCAAGTGGCGTGAAGTTTTTCAACCTTGCTCTAAGCGTCGCCGCCATTCCTCGTCAATGCGATCGGATTGCTGTAATTGTTGGTCGAGCAATTCGTTCTCGGTGGTATATACCAAATTCTCTTGGCCGATGACTTTCTGAGCCGCAAATTGGCGGGCGTACGCGAGCTTGTTTTGTAACTCAGGAGTAGCTTGATTGAGGACTACGGCCCGTTCTTGCCGCTGTTGGTTGCGGGCTTCAATTTGACGGTTTTTATGCTGAATCCAGAAATAGCGAATTGCAGGAATGACTAAAAAGCCAACTCCATAAACCAGCAATATTCCTAAAATGCCACCCACAAAGCCCACAAAACCCCCAAATTTGGCAGCTAACGCTCCTCGCAATAAAACCATCAACACTAAAGCACCGACGATATTGACCGTACCTAGCCCGATTGACAGCGCGATCTGTCCGCTAGTGGCAGAGCTAAATTGCCATAGTTTTTCCCTCAAGTAAGCACCAATGGATTGCTGGCCCTGGTCTGCGGCTGTAGTTTGCAATTCGGGAAAATGATAAACGATATCGCCTACCGGGCTGACTTCTGGCACGCCATTAAATTTGGTTAGAACTGGCAGCATATAGTCTTCATAATCTCGGCTATAGCCTTGCCCGATTTCGTCTAAATAAGGGGCTATTTGTTCGGCCGCTACAGCACCCCGCTGGTTGCGGATTACCGTGCCGATTTGGAACCAACGCCGTTTTTCTAGGTCAGCATTGGGGTTGCCATCGCCAAAGAGGAAAGAAAATACTGCCTCTAAAAAGTTCGGCTTTTTCTCTTCTGGGGCAGATGTGGTATAGCTTTGGGAGTAGCGACGGTCGTAGTCTGGAGTAAAAATCCACCAAAAATCGGGTATCCAAATGAAGTTGAAGTTGCCAGAACTTCTACTGTTGGAGTCGTTATTATCGTTGCTGAAGAGAGAAGCAATGATAATAATCGCGATCGCCACATAAATGAGGATAATCGAAGCTACTAGAATAACGCCGAAGGAAATCCGAATCAGGTAAAACAATACCTTCCAGATTTTCTCCCACCATTCTTGTAGCTGTAGTCGCAAAAACTTGTTGCGGAGAACGTCGCGAAAGTTCCTGGGAAATTGGTAGACGATTTCCCCCGTATCTGCAACTTGCAAGTGTCCGCCTGCATCTGAAGCTAAGGCGAGCAACCCTTGCTGGGCAAAATTGATTTCCAGTCCAGATTGGGCGGCTACGTCACCGACGGTAACGCGATAGCCTAACTTCTCAACTGCCTGCATGATGGCGGGATTTGGAGCCATGCTCTGCCCTCAATGTCAATAAAAAGCCTTCTTATTACCAGTATAAGATCTGGAATAATTAGACTGGAAGAAGCTACCGAGATCGATGCTTATGGTTACTACACCTGTCACGCAATTCCTCACATTTGCCGAATATCTGAGCTATGAAGATGGGACAGATAACCGCTACGAACTGGAACGGGGGGTGCTGGTAGCAATGGGACAAGCTAGAGGACTTCCAGAGTTGAACCTGAGTGTCGATCGAATAATTAAAGCTCGATAGGGTAGCGATCGCAAGTTCCATCCCAGGTTTATCATGAGGACAAGAAGTAATCGAATAACTCCGAACTCCGTTGGCGCAGCCTGCGCTCGGCGCATACTCCGAATTCCGAACTCAAAATTATGCCCAGAACTCAACGCAACGATAATTTCATCGATAAATCATTTACCGTGATGGCAGACATCATCCTCAAGATGCTGCCTACCAATAAGAAAGCCAAAGAAGCCTTTGCTTATTACCGCGATGGGATGTCAGCCCAAGCCGATGGAGAATATGCCGAAGCTTTAGAGAATTACAATGAGGCGCTCGAATTAGAGGAAGACCCTTACGATCGCAGTTACATCCTTTACAACATCGGTTTAATTCACTGGTGCAATGGCGAATACGAGGAAGCTTTAGATTACTACCATCAGGCCATCGAACTCAACCCGCGTTTGCCCCAAGCTTTGAACAATATTGCTGTTATTTACCACCTGCAAGGCGAAAAAGCCAAAGAAGCTGGCGATACCAAAGCCTCTGAAGAGTTGTTTGACAAAGCGGCTGATTATTGGCGACAAGCAATCAACCTCGCTCCCAACAACTATATCGAGGCCCAAAACTGGCTGAAAACTACTGGGCGATCGCAAGCTAATGCTTTCCTGTAGTCATTAGTTAGTGGTTAATTGTCAGTTGTCAGTAGTTAATTTCCCCTCTGCACCTCTTGCCCTGAGCGTTGTCGAAGGGCTGCTCCCCATCTCCCCATCTCCCCATCTCCCCATCTCCCCCTATGATCGATCGCGAACAGGTGCAAAAAGTAGCCCGCCTAGCTCGTTTGGAGCTAACACCGACCGAAGAAGAGCAATTTACTACCCAGTTGGGCAGTATTCTGGATTATTTTGAACAGTTGGGCGAACTCAACGTTAAGGGTGTCGAGCCGACAACTAGGGCCATTGATGTCAGCAACGTCACGCGAGCGGATGAATTGGTAGTCGATCCCAATCGAGAAGCGATCTTGCAAGCAGCACCAGATGGAGAAGGAGACTTTTTTAAAGTGCCGCAAATCCTCAGTTAGCGATCGGTGTCAGTTGTCGATTCGATCTTCCCAGAATTTTCTCAAAAACTTCCCGAAATCCTCCCGATTTAACCCCCGTTTTCTTCACTTAGGCTTTCTATCCTAGTTATTAACAGCAGGGAGGACGAGAATAAAGCTAAGCCTCCCAAGCTGTTGAACTAGAAAAAGACAACCGAGTTAGGAGGTAATAGTCATGTTGAAGATCGATGCCGCTGAAATCCGTCGCAGTTATGCTTTAGGTGAAAGAAACTTTGCCAAGTTAAACCTCAGCCATGCCAACTTACAGGGCGTGAATTTGAGCTATGCTAACCTCAAAGGCGCAAATTTGAGAAAAGCTAATCTGACAGGAGCTATTCTCGATGGCTCAAACTTAGAAGGGGCCAACCTAGAAGGAGCCGATCTGACAGGAGCAGATCTCAACCGAGCCAACTTAAAAACAGCTAATTTAAATCAATCCGAACTGCTTTGGATATCCCTAATCCAAGCCGATCTCAGACAAGCTAGCCTACGTCAGTCAATTCTTGAGGTGGCTAATCTGACTGAGGCCAACCTCAGAGGTGCAGATTTGAGTGGGGCTTCTCTGTGCGGAACTAATTTTAACGGAGCCGATTTGTGGGGAGCCTTTTATAACGATCGCACCCTGTTCGATGGCAACTTCGATCCCGATAGCGCCCAAATGCAGACGGAAGTAGTAGTAACGGTTTGGGAATTGCTCGGCGAATTCAACCTTCTGAGCGAATCCAAACGTCGCTGCTTGGGAAGTGCGCTCGTGGCTCGATATTGGGAAGTAACTCGTCCAGAAATTGATTGGTTAAAGAGGTTTAAGATTAATGCCCTCGGTCAGATTGCTTGTGGCAGCAGATTGACCGAAACTGTTGAAACTTTACACTTGCACTGGTCTTACAGTTGGATGAATGCCTTCATTACAGGCTGTTCTCAGGCAGTTAAAAGCTATCCTGATAAGACCGGCCAATTGTCTTCGATCTAGCTATGCCCGGTAAGAGTATGAAGTAATAAGTAATAGTTAATACAGCCAGTTTTCTGAAGTGCGAGGTGAATATAAAATCTATATTCGACAAAAACGATCGCCCTTAGCTGCACTATAAAATTTTAATTTCGCGTAATTCCTCCGCCGATTCAGTGGAGGAATTTTTTATTTTTTATATCATACACTTTGGATAAACTGATTTTAAGCAGGGTACGTTAATAACAAATCTGGTTTTTAAAAGCCCCGAATCCAGCCCTCATCCTCGGTACTCCCTCACCCCAGCCCTCTCCCCCAGGAGAGGGAGCAAGAGGCAGAAAGGGAGCCGGAGTCAAACTAGTTCAAAGTTCAGCCGCCAGATATTCTCCAGAGTCAATCGAGGCGGTTAAAGTCTTTCGTCCCTCTCCCTTGGGAGAGGGATTTAGGGTGAGGGCAAACCAGGTTTTGCTAAGCGAATTCGATCTAACCTGCCGTTCGAGCCTTTAGACTCAAGAAGCGTTTGATAACTGATATGCCCCAGCCATCAGGAAAGCAAAACCCCGAATTATTTTCAAATGACGGCAAATCTCAAACAGCCCAGCACCTAGAAGCTAATTTAGCAGAGGCTACATCTCCAGAGATCGAGCCAGATTGCCAACTAGCAGAAGGTCAAACTGTAGGTGAATTAGAGCGATTTTTCCATTTACCGCTCGCTCTGCTTGCTATTGTTGGCTTTGATGGCTACTTCAAGCGCCTCAATCCATATTGGGAGAGAATTCTGGGTTATAGCGAAGCCGAGTTGTTATCGCAGCCATATATAGAATTTATCCACCCAGACGATCGCGCTGCCAGTTTAGCTGAAGCCGAAAAAATTACCAAAGAGCCGCACTCAATCGGATTCGAGAATCGCTATCGCTGCCAAGATGGTTCGTACCGCTGGCTGATGTGGAATGCTACAGCAGTGCCAGAGCAAGAGTTAATCTATTGCGTGGCTCGCGATATTACCGCACAAAAACAGATAGAGGAGAACTTACAGCTAACCCAAGAGAAACTCGATCGCTTAATTGCCTCTAGTCCAGCAGTCATCTATGCTTGCCAGCCTGGGGGAGATTACCCCACTACCTTTGTCAGCAGCAATGTCACCGAGATGCTGGGCTATGACCGGGCGGAATTTTTAGAAAATCCCAAGTTTTGGCTCGATCGCGTCCACCCTGACGATCTTCAGAGCCTGTTGGAGTCTCTAAGCGATTTGTTAGAGAGAGGATATTGTCAGCATGAATATCGCTTTCAACACCGAGATGGTTCTTATCGGTGGGTGCGAGAGGAAGCCAAGTTAATTCGAGATGCTAGCGCTCGACCCTTAGAAATTATTGGATATTGGATCGATATTACCGAACGGCAAGCCGCGCTTCGCGAACGCAAACAGGCAGAACGAGAACGCGATCGCCTGATTGCCATTCTGGAAGCCTCCACAGACCACGTCGGCATGGCCGATCCTCAAGGTCGCGTGCTGTGGAATAACTCTCAAGCCAAGCGCATTCTGGGGCTATCTCCTGACGCAGATATTTCTCACCTCTCGATTCCCGATTACCATCCCCAGTGGGCTTTAGATATCATCCGCGATCGAGGTCTGCCTACAGCTATCCAAGAAGGCATTTGGGTGGGCGAAACTGCTCTCCTTCGAGGTAACGGCAGCGAAATGCCCGTTTCTCAAATGATTATCGCTCATAAATCTCCTGCTGGGGAGGTGGAATATTTTTCTACCATCATGCGGGATCTGAGCGTTTTTCAACCCATAGAAGCGGTGTTGCGAGAGCAAACCCAATTCTTGCGCAGCATCTACGAAGGAGTAAGCCAGCCAATTTTTGTCGTTGACGTGCTTGAAGATGGTACTTTCTGCCATGCAGGTTGGAACCCTGCAACTGAGAGACTGACTGGTAAAAGCAGTGCGGAAGTAACTGCCAAACCGATAGAAGAGATTTTCCCGCCGCTGGAAGCTGCGAGCATCTGCCAAAATCATCAGCGATGTATCGATGCTGAAACTGCTATTACCTATGAAGAACTTCTCGAATTTGAGGGCAAGCCCTACTGGTCGCTGACTACCCTCCATCCACTAAAAGACACCTCTGGCAGAATTTATCGGTTGGTAGGTACGTCTGTAGACATCACCGCTCGCAAAGAGTCGGAAGCTAATCTGTTGTGGCGGGATGCGCTGTTGCGGGCGATGACTAATGTTTCCCCGCTGGCATTTTATATTGCTGACCAGCGCACGGGAGATATTCTCTATTTCAACCACCGCTTCGGCCAGCTTTGGGGGATCGAACGCCTCACCCCCCAAATTGCTGCCGGAGAACTCAAAGATAGCGATATCCTGGCCAGAAGCCTGTCGCTGATGGCCGACAGTGCCGAATTTCTCAAAACCCTAAAATTCTTGTTAGATCATGAAGATGAGGCGGTAGTTGATGAAGAGATGTTTCTAGCTGATGGACGCACTATTCGTCATTTCTCCAGCCAAATTAGAGATGATAGCGATCGCTATTTCGGACGACTGAGCATTTTTGAAGATATTACCGAACGCAAGCTCAAAGAAGTCGCTCTGCAAGACAGCGAAGAGAAATTTCGGGTGTTAGTTACCCATACTCCCGTAGGCATTTACCACGCCGATACCCAAGGGCGCTGTCTGTTTGTCAACCCTTACGGTCTAGAAATTTTGGGGCGTTCTCTGGCCGAGGTGCAGGGATGGGGTTGGAGCGAGGCTATACATCCAGACGATCGCGATCGAATATCCCAAAAGTGGTTGACTGCCGTTCAAACCGGACAGCCTTTCGCTGCGGAATATCGCCTCGTCACCCCTCAAGGAAAAATTACCTGGGTAAACGGTCAGGCGATCGCGATTGGCGATGGGGCCGGAGCGATTGAGGGATATTTGGGAACTTTCTCGGATATTACTGCTAGCAAAGCAGCAGAAGTTGCCCTGCAAGCCAGCGAAGCCCGCTATCGTGCCATTGTTGAAGATCAAACCGAACTGATCTGCCGTTACTTGCCAGACGGCCGGGTCACTTTTGTCAATGATGCCTATTGTCGCTATTTTAGCAAGCAGCCACAGGAACTGATTGGCAATAGCTTCTTACCGCTAATTCCCGAAGAGGATTGGGAAACAGTCAGAGGCGAGATTGCCTCTTTGAGCTACGACAACCCCGTAGAAGAGATCGAGCATCGAGTAATTTTGCCTGACGGCCAGATTCGCTGGCAGCGGTGGCTCGATCGCGCCCTTTTAGATTCCCAAGGGCAGATCGTCGAGTATCAAGGCGTAGGGCAAGATATTACCGAGCGCAAGCAGCGAGAAGAAGTGCTCAGGCAAATTACTTTGGGAGTTTCCGCTCAGACGGGGGAAGCCTTCTTTCACTCGTTGGTGGAGTGCCTGAGCAAAGCTTTAAACATAGAATATGCCTTCGTCGGCGAACTCCTACAACCAGCAGCCGAATGTCCTTCGGACACGCTTCGCGAACGCGTCAGGATAATTGCTATGTACAGCAGCGGGCAAATCCTTCTCAACAGGGATTACGCTTTGACAGGTACGCCCAGCGAACAGGTGATAAATCAGCAACAGGTATGCGCCTACAACTGCCGAGTTCAGGAAATATTTCCCCACAATCTGATGCTCAGAGAAATGGGAATTGAGAGTTATATTGGCATTCCTTTATTTAACTCGACCGGACAGGTACTGGGTTTAATTTCTGCTGTCAGCCGCCAACCGCTGGTTAATGTGGATTTGATGACAGAGGTACTAACCATTTTTGCCGTCCGCGCCAGTTCGGAATTAGAGCGCCAACAAGCCGAAATCGAACTCAAATGGCAACACCAGCGATCGCAATTATTCGCCGATATTACACTCAAAATCCGGCAGTCGTTGCAACTCGACGATATCTTACAAACTACCGTGAACGAGGTGCAAAAGCTCCTGGGTGGCGATCGAGTAGTGATTTTACAGTTGGCAGCAGATGGAGAAGCAAATATTGTCAAAGAAGCTGTTGGCGATCGAGGGGTTTCCCTTATCGAGCCTCAACTGGTTGATGAATATCGCCGTTGGGCGCTCGCACCAGCCAACCGAGCCAAGATCGAGAAATATTATCTTCAAGGTCTTTGTAGCATCCCCGATGTCGAGAACGCTAATTTAGAACCAGAATGGTTAAATTTCTTACGTCGGTTACAGGTTAAATCTCGACTAGCCATTCCCATCCTGTTACAGAACCAAATTTGGGGCATACTGTTAGTCCATCAATGCGATCGCCCCCGCTCGTGGTCTGATTTTGAAATTAACCTGTTAGAGCAACTGGCAAATCAGGTAGGGATTGCTCTAGCTCAAGCTCATTTGCTCGAAGCTTTGCAAGAGAGCGAGCAGCGTTATGTCACCTTAGCCAAAGTGGCCCCCGTAGGCATCTTTCGCACGGACGATTGGGGAAATTACCTCTACGTCAACGATTACTATTGTAAAATTACCGGACTCACTCCTACCAAATCGCTAGGACAAGGCTGGGTAGAAGCCCTACATCCCGAAGATCGCGATCGCGTACTGGACAACTGGGAAAAAGTGGCTCAATCGCAGGTCAATATTTTTAGTGCAGAGTTGCGGTTTCAGCGATCGGGCGATGGCATTACCTGGACGTATATGCAAGCGATCGCCGAACGCCGAGGAGATGGCAGTCTCAAAGGATATGTCGGTACTCTGGCCGATATCACCGATCGCAAACGCACGGAAGCCGAGATCCGAGAACTCAACCAAGATCTAGAGCAGAGGGTGCAGCAACGCACGGCTCAACTAGAAGCAATCAATCAAGAACTCGAAGCCTTTTCCTATTCAGTCTCTCACGATTTGCGAGCGCCGCTGCGGAGTATCAACGGCTTCAGTCAGGCGCTATTAGAGGACTATGCCGAAACCTTAGACGAACTGGGGCAAAATTACCTCCATCGGATTCGCACTGCTACCCAACGGATGGGTCAATTAATCGATGACTTGCTGGCCCTCTCTCGCGTTACCCGCTGCGAACTGCAAGTGCAGTCGGTCAACTTGAGCCTATTGGCAGCAGAAATTGCCCGGGAATTGCAACAAGAACATCCCCAGCGCCAAGTAGAGTGGGCGATCGCCCCGATGCTTCTTTGTGAAGGCGATCCGCAACTCTTGCGAGTGGTGCTGGTCAATCTGTTGGGCAACGCCTGGAAATTCACTGGTAACACCCCTCACCCTCGAATTGAATTTAGTTCGATTTTCCTGGCAGGTCGTCGAATTTACTGCGTGCGAGACAACGGCTCTGGCTTTGATATGGCTTATGTCAATAAACTTTTTGGTGCTTTCCAACGCCTGCATACTGAGGCCGAGTTTCCTGGCACTGGGATTGGTTTAGCTACCGTGCAGCGCATTATTCACCGTCACCAAGGAAAAGTCTGGGCAACTTCAATTCTCAATAGAGGAGCAACTTTTTACTTTACTCTTCAGATAAATCTGCAAGAGCGCCGCATTTCCCCCGATAATGTTGCTACATAGTTCTAAACTTCTTAACTGCTAAACTTGCAATCTATGAGCGAGAAGATCGTCTTGTTAGTTGAAGACAATCCCGATGATGAAGCCTTGGCGATGCGGGCATTAAGACGCATTCCTTTTGTCGGGCAGGTGGCGATCGCCCGCGATGGAGTAGAAGCTTTAGATTACCTATTCGCTAATGGCTCTCATGCAGGCAGAGATCTGACGCAGATGCCAGCTTTGATGCTCTTAGATTTGAAGTTACCCAAACTTAACGGTTTAGAAGTATTGCAAAGATTGAGAGCCAACCCTTCGACTCAATTTTTGCCCGTTGTCATTCTTACCACATCTAAAGAAGAGCAAGATCTCACTAGCAGCTACCGTCTGGGTTGTAACAGCTATATCTGCAAGCCTGTCGATTTTGTAGAATTTACCGAAACTATAGAGCAAATCGTTCGCTACTGGCTATGTTTGAATGAAACACCGCGTGGTTGAGGAGAGGGGGAAGAGGGCGATGACCAAAGGGCAAGTCAAAAGTCAAATAACAATAGTTTAGAGAACTAAAATCGTCAAAATCTCTACTTATTACTTATTACTTATTACTTAATTCATGATTCCTCTCCGCGCGATCGTAGTCGAAGATTCTGAAGATGATGCGTTGCTGCTATTAAGGGTTCTGCGGAAGGGTGGATATGCCGTTACTCATCAGCAGGTGACAACAGCGGCGGAAATGAAAGCGGTTTTGACAGATGGAGAGTGGGATTTAGTGCTAGCAGATTATACGCTACCTAAATTCAGCGCCTTAGATGCTCTAGCGTTGCTGCAATCGATGGCATTAGATCTGCCATTTATCGTCGTTTCTGGCACCATTGAGGAAGGTCAGGCTGTAGCAGCGATGAAATTGGGCGCTCACGATTACTTGCTTAAAGGCAATTTAGCCCGCTTGCTCCCAGCGATCGAACGCGAGTTACGAGAAGCCGCAGGACGACACCAACGGCGGCAGGCAGAAAGGGCGCTGCGCGACAGCGAAGCCAGATTTCGATCGCTAATAGAAAATGCTTCTGACATCATTACCTTAGTCGATCGCGCCGGAATAGTTCGTTATGCTAGCCCTTCGGTCGATCGCATTCTCGGATATGCTCCCGAAGAATTAGTCGGCCAGTCTATCTCAGATTGGCTGCATCCTGAAGATCGAGATCTGGCAGCAGAAGTGTTCGGCAACGTCTTGAAGTCTCCCCAAATGGTTTTGGCGGTCGAACTCCGCTGGCAAGAACGAAAAGGCAACTGGCGAGTATTAGAAGTTATAGCCAAGCAGTTTCAAGATGGCACTGGGTTTACAGGTGCAGTCCTAAATTGCCGCGATCTAACCGAACGCCTCAAAATGGAAGAAATGCGTCGGGATCTTCAGCGAGAGAAAGAATTGAGCGAAATGAAACTGCGCTTTTTTTCCATGGCATCCCACGAATTTCGCACTCCCCTGAGCGTGATTTTGTTATCTGCCCAAGTGTTGGAGAATTGCGAACCGGAATGGCTAGACGCTAAGAAACTACGCAATATTCATCGAATCCAAGATGCTGCCAAGAGTTTGCGAGAGATGCTCGATGGCATTTTAACTTTGTCGAGAATTGAGGCCGAGCAAACCGAGTTCGATCCCCAACCGATCGATTTACAGCAATTCTGCGATCGCTTGCTAGACGAGATCGATGCTAGCTTGGCAGACAATTTACCGATCGAGTTTACCTATGAAGGAGCAAGCCAAGATGCTTGCTTAGATGAGAAACTCCTGCACTCAATTTTGCTCAACCTCCTAAATAATGCCATTAAATATTCACCATCTGGTAGTAAAGTTGATTTTCAAGTCGAATGGCAACCTGAGACGATATTATTTACTGTTAGAGATAAAGGTATTGGTATTCCTTTAAGCGATCGCGAACATCTATTCAAAGCCTTTCACCGCGCAAACAACGTCGGTAAAATTGAAGGTTCGGGATTAGGGTTAGCGATCGTCAAAAAGTCTGTGGATTTGCATAAAGGAAAAATTTGGTTTGAAAGTACAATTGGCGAAGGAACGACTTTTTTTATTTCTATACCTGTGAAGTTAAGAAGTTGAGAATGCAGAAGTTCAGAAGTTACAGATTTTTAAAACCATGAATCCAGCCCTCACCCCCAACCCCTCTCCCGTGGGAGAGGGGTTGGGGGTGAGGGCAAACCAACCTTTGCTAAGCGGATTTGGTATGAACTCCTAAACTCCTATATTCTTGTTAAATATGAGATTGCTATTAGTTGAAGATGACTTTCGTTTAGCTGAAGTGGTGGCTGAGGCCCTCAGCGATTACGGCTATGTAGTCGATGTGGTTTCAGATGGAGAAACGGGTTTAGAGCAGGCCAGATTGGCAGAGTACAGCATCATCTTGACGGATGTGATGTTACCCAAACTGGATGGTATCGGTTTGTGCCAGCGGTTGCGGAGTAGCGGCTGTCAAGTGCCGATTTTGATGATGACGGCTCGCGATACTAGCACTGATAAGGTGATAGGTTTGGATGCTGGCGCTGATGACTATCTAGTAAAACCAGTAGATTTGCCGGAACTGCTGGCCAGAATTCGCGCTCTATTGCGCCGTGGCAGCGTTACCTCTACTCCCGTTCTCGCTTGCGGTGACTTACGATTGAATCCCAGCACTTACGATGTCACTTATGGCAGCAAGTCTTTAGATCTGACTCCTAAAGAATTTTCTATGCTAGAACTTTTCCTGCGGAGCGGTCGGCGAGTTCTCAGCCGTCAAGCCATCATCGGTCACTTGTGGGATTCTGAAGATCCGCCTAGCGAAGAATCGGTGAAAGCACATATCAAAACTCTGCGCCAGAAGCTCAAGCTAGCAGGTGCGTCAGAAGATTTGGTGGAGACAGTTCGCGGCATCGGCTATCGCTTGAAGGAGTAAAAAACAAGATATAGCAGTTCTTAGATAAGTGAAATACATATCTTGTGGGATAGGCTTCCAGCCTGTCCCTTGGGCGGGCAGGATGCCCACCCCACAAGAAAAAGACTGTAGCTGATTAAATTGAGAATTGCTATATCTTAGAAAAACCGGAAATCTCGATCGATTACCTACCGATCGATCTTCTTAAAGCTTGCACTGGATGTAAAGGTGTAAATCGATCGAATCGCTCGATCTGAGAACGACAAGAATAGCCTGTTGCTAAAATGTACTGTTTTGGTTCTATAGTCGATCGAATATGTGGCTGCCAACTCATTTGATAAATTCCTTTCGATTCATCGTAGTGTTCGGCTTCATGACCGTAAATTCCTGCCATGCCACAGCATCCAGTAGCGATCGGAATCAACTTTAAGCCGACGAATTGAAAAATTTGCTGCCATTGTTTTTCTGTTTCTAAAACTGCCGTTTTTTCCGTACAATGACTGAATAAGTAATAAGGCTCCGCTCTGTCAAATGAAGCTAATTCGGACAAGCGATCGCGCCGAATTACCAAAAAAGCTGACAACAATTGTACTTGCCACAATGGTTCTTTAAGATTGAGAATTTTGCTATATTCATCTCTATAAGTCAGGACAATGCTAGGTTCGATTCCAAGTAGGGGAATATTCAAACTCCCAAGTTGCGATAGAAACTCAGCATTTTTTTGAGCGATCGCTTGAAATTGCTTCAGAAACCCTTTAACGTGTAGTGGCTTGCCGCTAGCAAAAAATGGCGGCACGTAGACTGTATATCCCAATCGCCTCAGAAAATCGTAGGTATCGAGGAACAGTTGAGATTCGTAGAAGCTGGTAAAAGCATCTTGGAGTAAAATAACGCTGTTTTCCCGTTCGGTTTGACTTAAAGCTGATAATTTTGCTAAATCGAATTCCGGTGCGGTTCTAGTTGCTAAGCCCTGCCTGAGAGTTAACTGACTCACCGCAGGCGGATCTACCATCTTTAAAAGGCGTTTGACTAGCCACCGAGTCAGCGGGTTTTGAGTAATAGCATTGGCCAATAATGGAGCGTAAGATTGCCAATTAGCGATCGCTTCAATATTACCAAACAGATAATCGCGTCCGGGTCTGAGATAGCGGGTGTAGTAAAGTTCCAGAAATTTCGCTTTCATCTCTGGAATATCTACATGAACGGGACATTGAGTGGCACAAGCCTTACAAGCCAGACACCCGTGCATCCCCTCATAAACCTCATGGGAATAGTCATATACTCCCCAATATTTACCCAAAGTATTCCAAACCTTGAGCAGTGTGGAGTGCTTTAGTAAGTGTGGAGTGTGGAGTGTGGAGTGTGAAGTTAGTAAATTATCTTCTCTCCCCTCTCCCCTCCCCGTGTCTCCCCTCTCTTCTCTCCCCTCTCCCAACTGTCTCCACCATTCCCGCAACAAACTAGCGCGACCTTTGGGAGAATGAATGCGATCGCGCGTGACTTTAGCTGAAGGACACATTACGTCGTCGGGATTGTAGTTAAAACAAGCTCCATTGCCATTACAATTAAACGCCCCTGCATATTCTTGGCGAATTGAGGGTGGTACTTGGCGATCGAAATGTCCCCTCAGTGGTGCTTCAACTCGCACGACGGCAGCGGCACTGCCAGCGGGAGTCACGATTTTTCCTGGATTTAATTTATTTTCTGGATCGAAAGCGGCCTTAATTTTTCGCAAATCCTCATACAATTCTTCGCCAAAAAAAGCTGGAGTATATTCGCTGCGAAATCCTTTACCGTGTTCTGCCCACATCACGCCGCCATATTTTTGTACCAGGGCCACGACGCGATCGGATAATTCTCTAATTAAGGCTTCATCTGTTGGCACTTTCATATCTAACGCGGGTCTGACGTGCAAGCAACCCACATCCACATGACCGAACATGGCATAATCTAGCTGATATGAATTGAGTAAATCCTTGAACTCTTTGATATAGCTAGCCAGTCGAGATGGTGGAACGGCAGTATCTTCAATAAATGGGATGGGCTTGCGTTCTCCGGGAGTGTTTCCCAAGAGTCCTACACCTCTTTTTCTTAAGTTCCAAAGATTGCTAATTTCGGTTACTTTTTCGGCTAAATAATAACCTGTAGAGCCTAGCGATCGCTCTATTGAATTGGTAATTATATCAATCTTCTCTTGTATTTCTTCTAAACTATCTCCTGTGAATTCAACTAGGTTTATTGCTTTGGCATCTCCAATAAATTCTTTTACTTGCTGGTAAATTACATCTTCCTTAGCAAGGCTTAAAATCTTTTCATCGATAGTTTCTATAGCTGCTGGTTCTAATTGGAGCAGATTTTCTGTAGCTTGTAAGGCATCGTCAAAACAAGCATAGTGAATTACAATTAATCTTTTAAACTTAGGGATTTTAGTTAATTCTAATTTAGCTTCGGTAATAACTGCTAGCGTTCCTTCCGACCCGGCAATAATTCTGTTAAGGTCGAAGGTATCGCGCGATCGCGAATAGACTTTAGCTAAATTGTATCCGGTCAAAAAGCGCGGCATTTTCGGGAAAGTTTGCTCGATGAGTTGCTGCTTAGAAGTGACAATTTCATCGACTTGGCGATAAATATTTCCCAGGCGATCTGGTTGTTGTTTGAGTCGATCTAAAGTCAGCAGATCGATCGATCGCGATCGTCCAATCGTACCATCTGGCAGCACCCAAGTTAATTCGACAAGGCGATCGCTAGTGCGTCCGTAAATCCGCGAACCTTTGCCGCAAGCATCGGTGTTAATCATGCCGCCAATAGTGGCGCGATTGCTAGGAGCTAATGAAGGGGCAAAAAATACCCCGTAAGGTTGTAAATAAGCATTCAATTGGTCTAAAACTACCCCAGGTTGAACTCGCACCCAACCTTCTTCTAGATTTACCTCTAGAATCTGGTTCATATACTTAGAGCAATCAATAATAATTCCAGGAGAAAGAGATTGTCCGTTAGTTCCTGTTCCTCCACCCCTCGGCGCAAAAGTAATAGTTTGAAACTCTTCTCGGTTAGCTAATTGAAACAGTTGCGTTACATCTGCGGTAGTGCGAGGAAAAACAACTGCTTGAGGCAAAATTTGATAAATGCTGTTATCGGTTGACATCATCAACCGACTGGCAAAATCAGCCCGAATTTCTCCAGTAAAACTACTTTTACCCAACTCTTCCCAAAATAGAGAGTAGTTAGGTTTTAAGCTTTCTTTTAGCCCTAATCTGGGAATCATATCAAATCCGGTTCTTAAACGCCGAATTGCTGCCCTCACCCCAACCCCTCTCCCACGGGAGAGGGGAGCCGCAGGTGGGGTGAGGGGAAACCAGCTTTTGCTAAACGGATTTCGTATCATTAGTATTAAGCCGTTGTCTATTTAAACCCTATAGCTTCATTAATCGTTTTTGGTCAATAGTCAATACCTAATAGTCAACGCTCGACAATTAACGATTAACAACTGACAACTGACTTATTTTTCGTGTTCGCTATAATCTTCAGAAGAAGACGGATCGAGTTCCCAGCGGTGTAAATCGCGTTCCGTTAACTTGTCTAGCGTCTCAATGGGTTCGCCATCGGTTGAGTCTATTCCCATGGAATGCAACAAGGCTTCTGTCACGCTTTGATCGGGTGTAGGATTTTGTCCTCCTACAGCTTCTTCCCCCACCACTTCCGCCTGATACCAATCGTCGTCTACATCTCCACCAGTGACATCAGCACCAGGTCCCATATTCTTGCGGAATTTGTTCAGAGTTCTGGCGATGCTAGGATCTCGATCGCTCAAGCTTTCAAAAAATAAATCGGCTTGTTCTGTACCGATCGAATCTGCCAATAATACCTCTTCTGGAGGTTTATCTGACGGTGTTTGACCAAAATTGTCAGAATCGGAGAATTTACTTGTAGTCATCATCCCCTCTCCTTGCGATCGAAGTCTCGATCGAGAGTTACTTTATTTAATTGTATCTACATCTACTTTTAGCGATCGCTATTTCTGGGAAATATTTGCAAATTATTCGATTTCTTTACCTTTTTACTCGGTCGTCGTATTCTAGCTTGCCATAATCTAGTTTGATTATTCGATCGGCTACGTCAAAATATCGGTCATCATGACTGATAACTATTACCATTTTTCTTCTACTTTTTAGTTCTGGTAAAAGCTGATGGTAAAATATCTCTTTAAAAAACGGATCTTGGTCTGATGCCCATTCGTCAAATAAGTATATAGGGCGATCTTCTAAGTAAGCTGTGAGTAAAGCTAGGCGTTTGCGCTGTCCTTGAGATAAAGCAGTAGTTGATAGGATGCCATCTTTAATTTGAACTTTGCGATCGATTTGTAGCTTGACTAAATAATCTTGCGCTTGCGGATCGAGGTCGATAATATCTATTCCTAAAAGCCGCTCGAACAGATAGAAGTCTGAAAATACAGCCGAAAAATGTTGGCGATACCAATCTCGGTTGTTATCGGTTACAGAGCGATCGTCAAGCCGGATTTCTCCGCTTTCGGGAACGTACAACCCTGCGATCGCTTTAGCTAGAGTAGATTTGCCACTGCCGTTACCACCAATAATAAATACTAATTCTCCGGCTTTAAAAGTTAGATCGATCGGTCCCAGAGTAAAAATATCTCCCTGACTTTCTCCTCGATAAGCATGGGTAATTTGCACCATCTCGATCGACTTTCCAGATGTTGGCAATTCAGTGCGCTCGCTCGCACTAGTCTCAGAACGGCTGGCTAAAGACAAACCTAAAGATTCGATTTTTTGCAAAGCCACGCTGGCTCGATTTATCGCTGGCATTGTCCTTAGCAGATCGCTTAAAGGATTAGTCAAAAAGATAATAGTAAGAACATATCCAGTAATAATTTTAGCGTCAACAGTTAGAAACCGAGGCAAAGCAAAAATCAATAACCCAATAATCACAAAAATTAGAAGTTGACCCCAACTAAAAGCTAAGGAAAATATTGTCAAACTGTTGACGTTATAATTCCGGGCAGAATTCGCCGTACCTTCGAGATCTTCTGAAAGAAAAGCTTGCCGCCGTGCTAAATTGAGCTTTAACTCCTTAATCCCATCAGTAATAGCGCGAAAGTGTTTGTATAGTCGGTCTTGTTCCTCGCGAGATAATATCATCAATTTTCTGGCTTTACCTAACAGGAGTTGCATGGTCAGAATCGAAAAAGCCAAAAAGCTAAAAGCCACTAAAAAGGCTGGTAAAGATAGCCAAGCTAAATAGACAAAGCAACCTAAAACCAGGGCAAGATCGACGCAGAGAACGGGAATGACAAAAGCGGTATTAGCGATCGATTGTACGTCGTCGGTGAGTGTTGCTAGCAAACGATTGGCACCGAGTTCTTCCAAATGACGTAAAGGACAAGAGAGAATCCAGGTACTCAATTGCATTCGCAACTGGTAGGTAGTATTTTCAGAGAGACGAACTAATAAAACCTGCGAGATAATACTACTAACCAAAACGATCGCAGTTAGTCCGGCAAAATTCCAAATCAGAGTAGCTGAGTAAGGATCGTTGCTATTTAAGGCATTGTTAATCGCAGCCAGCAGGCGGGCGCTACAAGCTCCACTCAGCAACCCGGCAAAAATAGCAATCGCTACGTTCGTCCAAGAAGCGCGTAAGAGCAACCAGATTAAATTCATTCGATATCCTTTGTTTCAGCGCAACCTATAGATTAGCTCGATCGAACGGATACCCGCTACTGACTTAACAAAGCACCAAGTCGCTTCAAAACCTTGAGGACAATATAGAGATCGTCGCCGCGCGAAAGCATGAATTCATAAGAAGCAGCATATTGTGGCGTATTTTGCTTAACCAGTTTCAGGAAAACAAAGTGACTGCCGTTAGTGACTAATCCAAAGGCTGGTTTGTCGGGATGAGGATTAGCCATCATGTAAGCTAAGGCTTGCGGTATCGCGGGTTCTAGGGAGAAGGAACTACTTTTAGACTCGATTACCAGCACCTAAAACTGCTCTTGGATAACTAAAACATCAATTCGCCCTTGGATAATTTCTCCCTCATCTTCAGCGGCAATTTGCACGGGAGTTTCGGCTGAGACTCGAAAAGGAGAACGGTAAAAGCTTGCCAGTTCCAGCAAGGGAGACAGCACCACCATTTCGATCGGGCTTTCGGGCATGGGATACTGGGCCAAGTAGAGATAATCGGCCTTAAGGCGATCGAGCGATCTTTGTTCTGACTCACTGAGTTCTGGTAAACTGTCTCTCCACTCAGGAAAAAAGCGATCGTCTTCAGCCAATTTCAGTCCAAATTTAACTTTAACGTCATGCAGGCTTAGATCTTTAGCCGGAACGGTTTGAACCATAGTCTCAATTCTCGATCGCTTCTACTGTAATGGTAAGTTATCGGGATCGACACCGAGGGAACGCAAATATTGAGCCATCTGCTCGGCCCGCTGGCTCTCTTGCTCTAATCGCAATTCAGCTTGTGTAGCTCGTTGTGACAACTCGATGGAAGTCAAGAATCTCTGCCCATCTGGATGATATATCTTCATTTCTCCCTCACCAGTTTCAAATCGGATACCGAGGCGAGGGCTAACCCACCCATTCATTTGCCAAATTCGATTGAGGTGTCCGTTCTGCCTCAGCCACCCTTCTAGCTGAAAATTATCGGGGTTGTATACATAGTATTCTTCCACCCCATAGGTTTCATAAAACTCCAGCTTGCGATTCATCTCGTCTGCATTGTTACTAGGAGAGAGAATCTCGAATACTACTTGAGGTAGGATATTTGCTTCCTGCCATTGTTTGTAGGAACCGCGCCTGCCTTTGGGTCTGCCAAAAACTACCATGATATCGGGAGCGGTTGGGGCAATCAGCCTTGACTGGACTGGATACCACAGCAAATCTCCGGCGATGAAGACATCATCAAAGGCAGCAAAGAGAATTTCTAGGTTTTCTTTGATAATGACGATCCAGCGAAATTGTTCTGTGTTGTCTGCCAGCGGTTTGCCATCGCTGTCGAGATAAAGGCGATCGCTCTCTAGATTTGAAATGGCTGTCATAAGCTTGAGTGGGACGATCTAGGCTTTTATTGTATGGCGAAAAATTCGCTCTTGTAGGTGTAAGCAGCATTAATTGTAGAGATCGATCGCGAATTATTCAAAAGTCACAATCATCTTTTGTTCCGGTAATTTCTGCCCATCTTGCCGATAAGAACTTAGCATAGTCTAATGACAGCAATCCATAAGAACCTACAGAATATCCATCATTGACTTCTACCAACAAAGTTTCGCCTTTATCTGTCAAACCAAAATCCATAGCATAGGCTTTTGGTGCCGATTTATATGCCTCTAATGCTCTTTCAATAACTCTATAATCGTAATTTACTCGCCAATCTCCTTCATACCTTCTCACGTCCAGAATTTTTCCGTATCTCACAAAACAACGCCATTCAGCGATAAATTTTACTGGCTCGGAACACCAAATTTCTGTATCTTCTCGTTCGTCACCACAAGAGATCAAATCTTTGGTACTCCGTACTAATCGGCCAGTAAATTTTTTAGATGTGTAAACTGGCTTGACAAAAATATTCCATTTTTCTGGGTGGTTAGCTATATAATTAATCTTAGATTTCCAAATCTTTCTGCCTAAAAACTTTCTTAGTTCTTCAGGATAATTAATTTCATCAGGAGGGATAATACCAATATTTTCTAAGGCTATACGCACATCGTTTATGTAGCCCACGACAACATTTGCTGGTTCTTGGTTTTGCAGAGGTTCTTTTTTACTAAAAGGTAATATCTCCCATCCCATTTTTCGGAAGCCATCGTAGGCCACAAAAGAATTGACGCTAGTAAATTCATTCTCTGCGTCTTTGCGAATAAACACTTTCATGAGGAGAAGTTAGCAATTTAATAAGTTATAGCAATCCTAAATGATTTGTGGGATAGCCGTCCCGGCTGTCCCACGGCAGGCAAGATGCCTGCCCCACAAGAAATTTCATCAATGATTTAACGCGAGATCTCGCGTCTTTACATTCTGAAGTCACGAACTACTCAGATTGCCAGGGTTCGTCCCACGGCCCGCCGCCGATTTCTAGTCCGCATAGAGAACTTTTCGCTCTAAGAATGGTTTTAGAGCCGCCGATCGCTCGTTCTCGCAATTCTAAATCTACATCACCCAGGGCTGTATCCCGACAGCAATAGATTAAGCCTCGTTCTGTGGGGGCCCGTAGGAGCGTACCAGGAAGTTCGGTAGTTCCAGTTAGTTCGACTTCGTAATCGCGATCGCTTGCTTGCATTTGCCATTTTCCCCAAGGTTGGATCTGCCAGCGCACTTCTGAATTCCAGGGGGCAAATTGATAAAGTTGACCTCGATAATGCAAGCCGATTGTCGCAACAGATTCCATCCACCACAAAACTTTGCGCCTCCCGCCACCTGCGGTTAAGGCCAGATCGATCGATTCTGAATTGCCCCCCCTGCTTGGTGCAAGCTGCTCAGCGAGGAAACCTCGCCGCGACTTGCCCCCCCTTTTTAAGGGGGGTAGGGGGGATCGAATTTTGGATTTGGGATTGCGATCGCTTGTTTCTTCGACTTCAAAGCTATTGCAGTTGAACCAAAACCATTTTTGCGGAAATGCACCCCCCCAATTTTTCTCGCTGTAGGCTGGCGCGTTGGTAAATTCGTAGCGTTGGCGCAAGCCTGTGCGATAGCACGTATCGCTATTCCACTCGATCCAACCTGTTGCCAGGCCGTGTGCCATCAAAATTTGCCACCCAGGTTCAAAAATCTGCAAGCTAGATAGCCAGCCAGCCGTTGACTGCTGGGGTTTGTCGAGATTGCCCCAGCCATAGACGGGAGTAATGGCATATTGCCAACGGCAAGAACTGCCGTTTCCTACGTCGCTGATGCTTCCTTGATGCCAAGTTGCCGTAGCCTGATAGCCCTGGTGGACGTGGCGATCGAATTCTTCTGGTGATAGCAGCCTGGGATGGGTATGCAGATCGGTGTTTCCCCAATGAAGTAGTTCTAGGCGATCGCGTCTGGCCCAAAACTTGCCGACATCGGGAAAGGTACGACAGAGATACTCATCGTTCGGGCCGAGAACTTGTGCCGCACCGCCGCTGTAAGGTTTTCCCCCGATCGGATCTTCGATCGAATACATAAAAGCAAAGCTTTGGTTGTCTTCTGGTAAGGTGACGCGGTAATACCAACCTTCAAAAAAGCGACGGTGACTGCCATCCCAGTGATAGCCGCTGTGAGGGGTTTGTAAGTTAGAAAAGAACACAGGAGTTTAGGAGTTTAGGAGTTCAGGGGTAGAAAGGTTGTTGAACGTTTAACGTTCGATCGAACCTGCCCGCAGGTAAGTTTTCTGTTAAGCAATTCTCGCCTATATACATACCTTTTGCCTCTGTCTCTCTGCTTATTCCTCAATGTCGGCAAAATTTACCTGTTCGTAAAGTTCCTTCAAAGCAATTTGAAATTCTACCAACTGAAGCGATAATGTTGCCGATTCTGATTCTAATTCAGTGAATAGCCATTGACCGTCAGCGGTTTTTACATATTGCATCACATGATATCTCTTTTGGTCGATTAATATATATTCGCGAAATTCTGGAATCGATCGATAGTAGAGAAACTTATCTCCTTGGTCGTAATTTTGAGTAGATTTTGATAATACTTCAGCAACGAGCGATGGATTAGTAACAGTAGTTGTATTGCTTCCCGTATAGATCGGTTCTCCTTGAATTACCATCACGTCGGGATAGGTATGCTGGCGATAACGAGGTATCCACAAGCGCACGTCACCGATATACACCCGATAATTTTGTCCTCTGAGTCCAAATTTTAAGTGAGCGTACAAGTTGCCAGCAATATGGTTGTGGTTAGTCGTTCCACCAGTCATTGGCACGATTTCTCCATCGCGGTATTCGCTTTTGTATTCGGCTTTCTCTTCAAGCTCTAAATATTCTTCAGGAGTGTAGAGGCGCTTGAGCGTTTCGACTTCCATCAAAATCTCGTCCTATAGTTCTACTTCTAATATTGTAGAACTTGAAAAGTAATTTAGCGTATGGCCAGCGATCGCCGATCTATCTAACCAAGTTTAACCGAATTAACTAATAGCGTTTGATGCCATCAGTAACTCGATCGCCATTTACCGTTACTGAGAATAGCGATCGAGTTTACTATTTATTGATGATGAATTTAACTTGTCACGATCTTTTTCGCTAAACCCAATGTTTTTAATCCCTGAATCGCCCACCAAGTCGGATCGATTTCCCACCACCGCTGTCCAGCCTTAGCAACGCGAGGACGAGCGTGATGGTTGTTGTGCCAACCTTCTCCATAAGTTAAGAGTGCCGCCCACCAAAGATTGCGAGAACCATCATCTACAGAGAAATTACGATAGCCGCGCAGATGAGAAGCAGAGTTAATCAACCAAGTGCTATGCCACAATAAAACGGCTCTCAAAAACATCCCATAGATGACAAAAGACCATCCACCTAAAGCATATAGCAGCAACCCCAAAGGAATCTGAAGCCAGAGAAAATTACGATTTAACCAACGATAATAGGAATGTCGATCGAGATCTGGTGCAGATTTTTTGTAAATTTCGTAATTGAAAAATACTGGTTGAGGGTACAACAACCACAGCATATGACTCCACCAAAACCCCCTTCTCGCCGAATAGGGATCTTTCTCTTCATCTTCAGTATGAGCGTGATGCAAGCGATGTCCCGCTACCCAAAATATCGGGCCTCCTTGCAAAGCCATTGCTCCGATTGTGGCCAAGATATATTCCAACCATTGCGGTACTTGCAGGCTGCGATGGGTTAACAAACGATGGTATCCCAAACAGATGCCGATGCTACCAAACAGCCAGTGAAGCGCGATCGCTACGCCTAAAGCCGACCACGAAAAGAACCAAGGTGCTAACAATGCTAAAGCATGAACGATGGCGAAAAAAGCCACACTCGTCCAGGAAAGTGCTAGAGTTTGCTCGCCCTTGGGGGCGATCGTCTGTTGTGTCATGATTTTGTCCTGAGAAATTTTGGAATTTATGGTTGAGGTTAGTTGGGTTGACGGCAGGAAATCCAACCTACAGCTATGGCACTTTTCTCCCCTTCTCGCCCCTTGCCCCTTGTCCGGTTCTCCCCTCTCCCAAGCTTGGGAGAGGGGTTGGGGGTGAGGGCTGAGAGGGTTTGGGGAAGGCGAAAACTACTGTAATGCACGTCTCATCTTTCGCCGTTATAATGATGGCTAGAGGATGCAAGTGCTACTTACATTTAGCAGTCTAACCAACTTTTTTGATTTTTGCAAGTGCCACTTGCATTTTGACAAAATTATGTCGGAGCCAAGAAAATCGACGCGAACTCGCTTAATTGAGGCCGCACTGGAACTATTTGCTGCCAATGGAGTAACAGAGACGACTACCAAGGCAGTTGCCGAACTCGCAGGAGTCAATGAAGTTACATTATTCCGTCATTTTGGCAGCAAGCACGGATTGCTGTTAGCCGCGATCGAAGATGCTGTGAGTTTTACTGACTTGGGTAAAACCTTAGTCGCACCAGCGATCTCGCAAGAAAGCACCTTCGAAGCGTTGAAAGCCTATTCCAGAGAGACTTTGGAGGCACTCGATCGCGTTCCCGAACTGGTGCGTTCTGTTATCGGCGATGCGGGTCAATATCCAGTAGAAATTCGTTTGGCCGTCGGTCGGGGATTGAGTCAAGCTAATTGCTACGTGGCCGAGCGTTTGTCCGAGATGTTGGCAAATAACGGTAGCCAGAGTCGTTTGAGCGCCGAGAAGTTAGCCAGTTTGCTTAATGGGTTGTTATTCGGATATTTTGCGATCGGCTTGACTAGCGAAAGACACCCGCTGTGGGAAGCTAGAGAGGATTTTTTAGAAAATTTAGTAGAACTATTTGGATCGGGCGCGATACTTGCTAACGCAAACGCTAGCGCGATCGAACGAGAACTGGCAACCCCAACTAAAGAGATTGCCACGCCGCCTGCTGCTTTAAAAACCAGTTCGGTAGCCGATTTACCCAGAAATTTAGTGCATTCAATTCTGGAACGAGCGAAGAAACTGGGACGACAGGAGTATGCTTTAGCATATGTTTTGTTTGCGGCGGGTTTATCGGCTGCGGAAGTAGTTAATTTAGAGCGATCGCATTCTTTGAGCGAACCTCACCAACACATTTTGCAGATTAATTACGGCGCGGTGCGACAAGTTCTCCTCAGTCAATGGATTATGGGAAAACGCTACGGTTCTCCTAGTAACAACCCATTAACTCAATGGCTGAAAAGCCGTAAAGACGATCGACCAGCTTTATTTCTCAACCCAGAAGGAAAACCGCTATCGGAAAAAGAATTACAGACTTTATGGGGCGTTTTGACTGAAGGTTTGTTGACTCTTCAAGGTAAACCCCCAGCAATCGAACAAGCAAGGCAGACTTGGTGCGTAGAAATGGCGAGCAAGGGAATTGAGTTAGAGGATTTGAGTCTTTTGAGCGGTCTAGAAATCGAGGAATTGCGATCGTTTGCCCAAAGAGCGAAAGAAAAAGCCATCTTGGAACGGGCTTCACAACTAGATCGATCGTCTAATTAGCAGAGGTGGCGATCCTCATCTGTGCCGCCTAGTGCTTTCGGAATAATATGCTCGATTTCTAAAACTCCTAAAACATATTTCTGGAGACTTCGACAGTAACCGCATTGTTCTTTTGCCTCTTTTCTAATTCTAGCTTTAACTTCTTGCGAGATGTAGCTAGTCATACGTTTAGAGGTGCAATTATTCCACGCTTGACTGCTTCACTTAAAGCCTGAGCTTTTCGTAATAATCCTGCTTGATAAACCTGCATTAAAAACTGCAATTCTAAGTGTTCGTTTTCTGTCAATGTTCCTGCTTGCTGTTTATCTAGTAAATCGCTTAATCTGCAATCTTGTTCTGCCTCCATTTGTAGTTGAGTTAAAGCAATTAATTCTTCGTCTGGAACTAGAGAGATTTGTTTTTCAAACTGTGTTTGAAGATTTAATAAAGGGAGAATCATTTTAATTGTGTCTGTTAAAAGCTCGGCAGCATCGCGCTTAGACAGTTGGGCTAAGGATTCGATTTGATGATAAATTTCATCTGGCAAGCTGATGGTTAAATCGGTACTCATAGCTAAATTGTATGAAGCTGTCTATTTGATGTTCCCTGGAACTAAAGCGATCGCAAGTCTTTACTTCATTGTACCCGGCTGTTTTGCTTCTGGAGGGATCGCTCTAGATCTAATTGATGCCAGCGTGCGATCGCTTGGTTTATTCGAGGTGGCAAGCTGTTATAACGCAGTCAGAAGTCAAAAGTCAGAACTTAAAAATTTTCCCCTCTCTCCCCCTCTCCTCCATCTTCCATCTTCGATCGGGAGGGCGATCGTCTTTCGTAAGTCCTAAGATATATTTGAAAAATCTGCTCTTAATTTTTGGGATGCAATCGCGATCGAGAAAAATTCGATCGCCAGCCCCCAGATTCATCTGCGGGCAAAATCCAAAATCCAAAACTTGTACTGAGCGCAGCGAACGTATCCAAAATCCAAAATCGAAATGACAGCACCAGGAAGCTACAAAGATACCGTTAATCTCCCCCAGACTAAGTTCGATATGCGGGCTAATGCCCTGAAGCGCGAGCCAGAAATCCAGCAGTTTTGGTCAGAAAATCGGATTTACGAACAATTGTCGCAGAATAACCCTGGCGATCTGTTTATTTTGCACGACGGGCCGCCCTACGCTAACGGCACTCTTCATCTCGGCCACGCCTTGAATAAAATTCTTAAAGATATTATCAATCGCTACCAACTGCTGCGCGGGCGTAAAGTTCGCTACGTGCCTGGTTGGGATTGTCATGGCTTGCCAATTGAATTAAAAGTCTTGCAAGCGATGAAGTCTGACGAACGGCAACAGCTAACTCCTTTAAAACTGAGGCAAAAGGCCCGCGACTTCGCTCTCAAAACGATGGACCAGCAACGCCAAGACTTTAAACGTTATGGAGGTTGGGGCGACTGGGAACATCCTTATCTGACTTTAACGCCGGAATATGAAGCCGCTCAAATCGGCGTGTTCGGGCAAATGGTTCTCAAAGGTTACATCTATCGCGGGTTGAAACCAGTTCACTGGAGTCCCAGTTCTAAAACTGCACTGGCAGAGGCAGAACTAGAATATCCCGAAGATGATAAAGGTCGCCCCACTCACACCTCTCGCAGCCTGTATGCTGCTTTCCCGATGACTGGGGTGGCAAAAAGGGTAAAAACCGCGTTAGAACCTTATCTACCCGATCTGGGCGTGGCAATCTGGACGACTACACCCTGGACGATTCCCGGTAACTTGGCAGTAGCCGTCAATCCCGAACTGACATACGCAGTGGTAACCCCCGCTGGAGAAATGGATGGGTTATCGGTGAAGTATAAATATCTATTGGTGGCTGCCGATTTGGTAGAACAGTTGTCTGCCAAGTTTGGTACACAGTTTGAGGTGCTAACTACCTTCAAGGGGCAGGATTTGGAGCATTCTACCTACAAACATCCCCTATTCGATCGCGAAAGTCCTGTAGTTATCGGCGGCGATTACATCACCACCGATTCGGGTACTGGCTTAGTTCACACCGCTCCCGGTCACGGTTTGGATGACTATATTGTCGGTCAGCGTTACGGTTTGCCTATCCTGTCGCCAGTAGATGACAATGGTAACTTTACCGCCGAAGCTGGGCAATTTGCCGGAGCGAACGTGCTGGGAGAAGGTAACGCGGCTGTGGTAGCGGCTTTAGCCGAAGCTGGGGCGTTGCTGAAAGAGGAACCTTACGTTCACAAATATCCTTACGACTGGCGGACGAAAAAACCGACGATTTTCCGGGCGACGGAACAGTGGTTTGCTTCGGTAGAAGGGTTTCGGGAAGAGGCCCTAAAAGCGATCGCATCGGTAAAATGGGTTCCCTCTCAAGGCGAAAACCGGATTACTGCTATGGTTTCTGAGCGTTCCGACTGGTGTATCTCCCGCCAGCGCAGTTGGGGCGTACCCATCCCCGTGTTCTACGACGAGGAAACGGGAGAACCGCTACTAAATGAAGAAACGATCGCCCACATCCAAGGAATTATCGCTGCCAAAGGTTCCGATGCTTGGTGGGAACTGTCGGTAGAGGAGTTGTTGCCAGAATCTTATCTCAATAACGGCAAATCTTACCGCAAGGGTATGGATACGATGGATGTCTGGTTTGATTCTGGCTCGTCTTGGGCAGCAGTATTAGAGCAGCGTCCGGAATTGCGCTATCCTGCCGATGTCTATCTGGAAGGATCGGATCAGCATCGGGGTTGGTTTCAATCTAGCTTGCTCACCAGCGTCGCCAATAATGGCATTGCACCCTATAAAACCGTATTAACGCACGGCTTTACCGTGGACGAAAACGGGCGCAAGATGAGTAAATCTTTGGGAAATATCATTGAGCCAACCGTGGTGATTGCTGGGGGCAAAAATCAAAAAGAAGAGCCGCCCTACGGTGTTGACGTGCTGCGGCTGTGGGTATCTTCGGTAGATTACTCCAACGATGTCCCGCTCACTAAAAGTATCCTGAAGCAGTTAGGAGATGTCAGGGGCAAAATTCGCAATACGGCACGGTTTTTGTTGGGGAATTTACACGATTTCGACCCCAAAAAGGATGCTGTACCTTACGAACAGTTGCCAGAACTCGATCGCTATATGTTGCACCGCATGACTGAGGTGTTTGGCGAGATAACGGAAGTGATGGACAATTACCAATTCTTCCGGTTCTTCCAAATGGTGCAGAATTTCTGCGCGATCGATCTATCTAACTTCTATCTCGATGTTGCCAAAGACAGGCTGTATATCAGTTCTCTAAATAGTTTCCGCCGCCGCAGTTGTCAGACGGTAATGAGCATCGCTGTGGAAAATTTAGCACGGGCGATCGCTCCAGTTTTATCTCACCTGGCAGAAGATATCTGGCAATATCTCCCCTACTCCACGCCCTACAAATCGGTATTTCAATCCGGTTGGGTGCAGTTAGAAGCTAGTTGGCAACAACCGCAACTAGCCCAAAAATGGCAACAACTCCGGCAAATCCGCACCGTGGTTAACAAGGTGTTGGAACAAGCACGGGTGGAAAAAACGATCGGTTCTTCCTTGGAAGCCAAAGTATTGCTTTACCTTGCCAGCGGGGAACTGCGCCAGCAATTGCAAGCTTTGAATCCTGTAGGGGGATGGAGTAGTAACGGTGTTGACGAACTGCGTTATTTGTTTTTAACTTCTAAGGTTGAACTGTTAGAAACTCCCGATTCTTTGCAGGAATTAAAGTACAGCGATCGAAGCGACGATCTCAGCGTTGGGATGGTGAAAGCTGAAGGGGAAAAATGCGATCGATGTTGGAATTATTCAGTCCATGTGGGTGAATCGACAGAACATCCTTTGTTGTGCGAAAGGTGTATTCCGGCTTTAGCGGGTGAATTTTAGATAGCCCTCACCCTAAATCCCTCTCCCAGGCTTGGGAGAGGGACTTTGAGCCTGGGCGAATGAATTCGCGGCTATATAACAAAGTCCGCCTTCGCGGACTAGGAAAGAACGTGGTTAGCCGATCTAATGGTAGAATTATTTGGTTACTAAAAATAAAATAATGAGTGATGATTATTACTGTCTTTAACAACAAAGGTGGTGTGGGAAAAACCACAATGACCATTAATCTAGCTGCTGCCCTAAATCAGCTAGGCAAACAGGTATTACTAATAGATATTGATGCTCAGGCAAATCTGACAACTGGCTTAGGTATCGATCCACTAGAAGATATTGAGAGTCAAGGAAAGAAGGATATTACTCATTTACTAACTGAGCCTAGAACTACTTTAGAAGAAACTGTTGTTAAAAAACAATGGAAAAACGTTCAATTAAATATTGTCCCTTCTCATATTCGTTTAAGTAATATGGAAGCTGAATTAATCCAAATAATAGATAGCGATCGCTTGCTAGTCAAAAAACTAAAAAATCATAATTATGATTTTATTTTAATCGATCCCCCTCCATCTTTTGGTAAAGTTAACAGCATATCACTTATGGCATCTTCAGCTATTCTCATTCCTACTCAGTTATCTTCCTATCCAGTTCGAGCGTTAGAGTATGTTATTGAAAGGCTAAACAAAGTAGCAGAGTTGAAAGAGCAACCTTTGGCAGTTTTAGGTATTGCCGTAAGTATGTACGATAAAAAATCGTCTAATTTTAATTTGTCGATGAGTGAAAGGCTTTTTAATATTTTAGAAAGAAGCGGAGTAAGTAATAAAATCGAACTTTTTCCTGAAAGTACCTGGATTCCCAGATTAAATATTGTTTCTAAGTGTCCAGATAAAGGATATCCATTATCTGAAGCGGAATTCGATGATAACCTAACATATCCCGATAAAGAAGCCGCACAACAAGCAATTGAGTGCTATGCAAAACTCGCTGAACATATAATTGAAATTACCGAAAAAAAGTAATAGCAGATGGATACATCAAAACGACGGAAGTTAATTGGCAACAGTTTAGGAATAAAACCCATTAACCACGGTCAATTATACACATTTCAAATAGCTGTACCTGAATCTGATACGAAAGATATCTCTTATGAAAGGCATCAGTTAATAAGCAAAAGTCTTACTGAATGCAAAAGCAATCTAATTCCCTTGATTGTACGCCCCACGGAAAAGTATAGTCAGGAAGAAGAGTATGAAGTTGTATATGGTGCTGATTGGTGTCTAGTTGCTAAAAAAATTGAAATTGAGAAACTATGGGCTTGGGTTTTCGATCTGACTGACGATCAAGCTGCTGCTGCTAAAGAAGAAATGGAAAAGCTGGCAAGCTCGTCGAAACTTACAGAAACTCCAAATTCGATAGAACAGATTAAAATTCAACTTCAGCAGCTTGAGACATCTTTTAAACAGCAATTAGAAGGCATCAATCAAAACTTAGAGCAACTAGTTAGCTCACAAGTCAAAGAAAAGCTAAGTAAAGAGCCAGATGAAACTTTAAAAAAATTGCCAAACTTAGTAAGTACAACTCAACGCGAAATCGAAGATGCAATAGGTAATAAAAGACATGGATCTGCTGCTTGGAAAGCTATAAAACGTCTGAAAAACACAGGTCGCGATATTACTTGGGAAAACTTGGAGAAATTGGCTAAAACTAAAAAAGGAGAAGATAAAATTGAGGGATTTGGAGAGGGAATTTTTAAAAACCTAAAACAGGCTTGTCAAATATCATAACTTATATGAGTAGTGAGAATCCAGAATCGCGGCACGCTGCCACCGACCCAGAAAAATGTTTGATAATGGGAAAAAAGTATGGCTGGAGGCTCTTACGGATAGAACCAACCCTAGACAGAGTTCTGAAAGTAAATTGTGTCTTCGAGGGGGAGACTAAATTTCCTACCTATTTCCACGAGGATTGAGCAATGAGTAAGTACATCATTTTCAAAACTGAATCAATGTCAGCAGAAGGATGGGATGAAAGAATGCTAGCTCACACGGGAGCTTTAACTAGTATCCTTGCCGAACACTACGACGAAACCGATTCTCCTTTACCTGCACCTGGCTACAGACTGAGAGAATATCATCGGATCGATCGCTTTGCCGACGCACAATTTCCTGGTGCTAGCACTCACAGCCGCATTGGAGATTGGGAAGTAACAAGGGTTGAAGAGTACACCCCAGAATTTCCTACCGCTAATTTTGCCGCCATTGTTATCTGCTATTGCCGATACTCCCCTGTAACTAGCTCGTTAGAACCATTACCCAAAATAGAAGTAGATCGAGATTTACAGTCTCTTCAAACGTCAGATCGATCGGCAAAATCGTAACCTACGAATTACCGTGAGGGAGAGTGCATGATGGCAAAAATTACCCTAGAAGTCTCAGAAGAACTGGCCGCACAACTGGCAGAAATAGGCGATCGCTTACCCAAATTCCTCACATTGATGCTGCACTGCTGCCACCATTGCTAGCCCAGATCGGTTATGCTGAAATTGATGTCATTATTAACATCAATTTAGTTATCGTGAAAAAGCAAACAGTTCGCACCACCCTCACCCTACCCTCAGAACTTTTAGAAGGTACCGATCGAGCAGTCAGTCAAGGAAAAGCTAAGAGCCGCAACGAGTTTGTCGCGCAAGCCCTACGGCGCGAATTAGCAGCACTGAAAAGAGCAGAAATTGATGCTGCTTTTGCTCCCATGGCAGATGATGCTGAATATCGATCGGAAGCCTTACAAATTGAGGCAGAGTTCGCTACAGCTAGCTGGGAAGCCTTACAAATGGGAGAAGAACCAGCATGAAGCGGGGAGAAGTTTACAACGCTCGGCTCGATCCTGTTGAAGGTTCCGAGCAAGGTGGAACTCGCCCCGTCATTATTGTCAGTCGCGAGGCAATTAATGCGAGTAGCCCTTTAGTCATGGCTGTTCCTTGCACGACTTATCGAGTGGGGCGACGAATTTACCCCAGCCAGATCGTAATTTTCGCTCCCGATGGCGGATTAGAAGCTGACACCATTGCTTTAGGAGAACAGTTGCGAACCTTATCCAAAACCCGCCTGCTGAGTCTCCGGGGAACCCTCAGTAATCAGGCTATGGCCGAACTAAATCAAGCTCTCTTAATTGCTTTGGATTTACTTGTAACCAACTCAACGTAACTGCCAAGAAGGGTAAATTACGCCCAAAATTACCCTAGAAGTTTCAGAAAAACTGGACGCACAACTAGCAGAAATAGGCGATCGCCTTCCAGATCTCTGAGCTTTAACCCTGCACGATCGATTCCCATTTTTTCTGACTCAACTCCATCTCGTATTGCGGATGAATCCAGGAAAGGTCTTGAGTTGAAAGGTTCAGGAATCGGATCGTTTCTATTAGCATTTCTATAACCGCTGGTTCGTTCGGAACGACGCAGATCTCAGTTCCAGGATTGGGCGCGTGTTGGTGGCGAATCAGAGCCACTCGATGCTGAGACGGTAAACTCAGCACTGAGAAAACTAAATAATCTAGATCGTCATACCCTCGCTCGAACTTCAAGGAACCTCGCGCTTCGAGTTCGGCAGGTTCCTGACGCAGCACGGCGATCGCCTTGGTTTCAGGATAGATTTCATCAAATAGCACTAGCTGACCTTGGGGCGGCGCAGTAGTCATATTTGATAGTTAGCGAGAGATAGCACCTTAATTATAAGGTATGCCTCTCCGTCTCTTTCCTCAACTCTAACTCTCTTGCGTGGGTTATTTGGACGGCTGCCACCATTGCCAGTTTAAAGCAGTTATGCTGAAATTGATGTCATTATTAACATCAATTTAGCGATCGTGAAAAAGCGGACAGTTCGCACCACCCTCACCCTACCCTCAGAACTTCTAGAAGACACCGATCGAGCAGTCAGCCAAGGAAAAGCTAAGAGCCGTAACGAGTTTGTCGCCCAAGCTGGACGCGCTACTACAGCTATGCCCTATGCCCCTAAACTCCTAAAAGGTAAAGGTCGTTCTCAACGTACCGATCAGGGCATCGTCGTTATCATCATTCTGACCGGGACTTAATAGCCAGATGACACCAGGAGTAATCGAGATATTATCTGACACTTGGTACTTATAGAAACCTTCGATGTGGTAGGCATTATCGCGGCGGCCGAAATTGGTCGAAGTGCCATCAACAATTAAGCCTCTCAACGTCGGTTCGACACCAGCAAACAAACCTAGCAAGTTCCCTTCTTTGCCCAAGTTAGGGAAGGCTAACCCAACTCCATAACTCCAAATTTCTCCTTGTGCGTCAAGTCCACCTACTTCAGCATTAGCCTCAGTGAGCGTGACAAAGCCGCTAATCGATAAGCTGTCAAACGGCTGGATGGCTGCGGCAAAGCCGTAGGAATTGGTAGTAAAACTTTCTCCTGCAAAAGCGCCACTAAAATCTGGATTATTGGCAGGAACCGTACCTACTATGTCATCGAAGATATTATCGCCGCTGGGATGGAAGCCTCGGACGTAGGTTAAGCCTAAATTTATTCGTTCGGTGGGTTTAAAGTTCAATTGCGCTAAAGCAGCATACTCGCCATTGAACAAACCACCCACACCCGGTGCGGCTGCATCGGGGTCGTTAGCACCATTAGCTAAGTAACCCACAGAAAATCCAATTTTATCGAAGTCGAAAGTAACCCCAGCGCCAGCGCCGCCGCCAATTCGATAGATCGGGCTTTCGCTGGCAAAACTAGATAATGCCCCATTACCGCCATCAAAGTCTTCAAAGTAAGGGTTAAGCGTATCGGCGTAGTCGCTGTGAACCCCACCAGTAGCAGATATGTAAATATTGGCGTTGCCAATAGGAAAGCTATAGTTAAGAGCGCTCAGAGCAATATTATTATTAGCTTCAGCAGCATCGACATTAAAAGTTTGGTTGCCCTCAAAAGTATCAACTCCAGAGAACTTGGGTACCTGATTGGCGAGGTTCCCAGCTTCTAGTTCGGTAACGAGAGAGTCTTGTCCTGTGAAGCTAGTGATTAGTTCTAACTTAACGCGATCGCCAAATATCCCCGGACTAGGATTATTATCTAGGGTGTCTGTATAGGCAAAAATCACCTCTCCAGCTAACTTAGTGGTGGTGGAGAACTGATGGGCTTCTAAGAAAGAAACGCGACCTTCGAGATTATCTACTCGACTGCCTAACGCGGCTAGTTCCGTACGGAATTCTTCTACCAGTCTTTGCAGGGCTTCAAAATCTTCTTTGGCAACGAATTTCTCGTCTTGGGCTTCAATCAGGGCCTCGATTTGCCGCAAGCAAGCATTCAACCCAGCAGCAAATTCATAACGAGAGAGCGATCGCTGCCCCCGATAAGTGCCATCGGGATATCCAACTAAACAACCATATCTCTGAACTACCCGATCTAAGGCTTCATAAGCCCAATCGGTGGGCTGCACGTCACGAAATTGGGAAGCGTTGGTGATTTGTTCTAAAGAGTTGTCGCCTTCGTTACTGTAGCGGATAATTTGCTGTAAGTTCTGGGTGTCAACCGTTCCTGGGGTTTGCGAATTGCTCGCTGGTGCAGGCTGGGCTGTTGGCGCTGCTTCAATGTTGCTTTGGGCAATTTGAGTATTTTCTGCCGTTTCTGCCATGCCGCTGGTTGCCCCCATCAGCATTGAACTCAAGAAGACCGGGCCGATTGCCAGAGATTTCCATAACATTCTAGACATCTTCAATTACCTCTCATCCTCACACCTTTTCATAAAGAGGTACACTTTATTAGTACCGCGTATAGATGTTAATCCAAAACCTTCTGAAAGTCAAAGAATGGCTTCTTGCCTTAATTGACAATAATTTCAACGCGATCGCTCGTCAAGAAACCGAGATGTTTTGGCTGGCAGTGCCGTCAAAAATTATTAGTAATTAATATCAATAGGTTAATGAGAACGATTCTCGGTAAATGGGTTTGAGGTGGGTACGCAAGCTACAATAGGCTTCAAGTCCTATGCGATCGTGACGAACATCGATTGCAGTTTTAGTCTTGGCGATCGCCCCTCAGCCGTCCTACGATCTTTAAGTTAGTAGTGGTTAGATCGCCAAGTTGATGCGGACAAATACCAAAAAGCCCCTACTGAACTCCCGAACTTCTATATTCTGAACTTTTGTTTTTATGCCAAATCAAACTCCGATCCCGGTAGTAGTTAATGGGGCCGCTGGCAAAATGGGCCGCGAGGTAATCAAAGCGATCGCCCAAGCTGAAGATCTACTATTAGTCGGTGCGGTCGATCGCAATCCTGAATTTCTGGGCCAGGATGTTGGCGAAGTAGCAGGCTGCAATCCGTTAGAAGTGCCGATCGTCAGCGATTTGCAAAGCGTATTGGTACTCGCCACTCAAGAAAAGCAGCAAGGAGTGATGGTAGACTTTACCCACCCGAAAGGCGTTTACGATAACGTGCGCAGCGCCATAGCTTACGGCGTTAGACCTGTGGTGGGGACTACGGGGATGAGTCCAGAGCAAATTCAAGACTTAGCCGACTTTGCTGAAAAAGCTAGCACTGGCTGCCTGATCGTTCCCAACTTTTCGATCGGGATGGTATTGCTTCAGCAAGCAGCGATCCAAGCATCTCGATATTTCGACCACGTAGAAATTATCGAGCTACATCACAACCAAAAAGCCGATGCTCCTAGCGGCACGGCGATTAAAACGGCCGAGATGTTAGCAGAATTGGGCAAAACCTATAACCCAGCATTAGTAGAAGAAGCTGAAAAATTACCAGGAGCAAGGGGTAGCATAGCAGATGAAGGGATTCGGATTCACAGCATTCGGTTGCCTGGTTTGATCGCCCATCAAGAAGTAATTTTTGGTGCCCCCGGACAAATTTATACCCTGCGTCACGATACTAGCGATCGCTCTTGTTATATGCCTGGGGTGCTATTGTCGATTCGGAAAGTGGTCGATCTGAAATCTCTAGTCTATGGCTTAGAAAAAATCTTATAATTTAAGGATTAGTCGATAAAAAGATCCAACGACCTAAAGCGGCTAAAATTCCTAAAAAAGCGGTAATAATGGCTACAATTAAAGTCCAAATTTGGGCTTTTTGAGTTCCTTTAATTTCTTTGACATCCGCTTTTAAATTAGTCATATCCGGTTCGAGACGGTCTTGCCCTATCTCCAGTTTGTTGAGGCGATCGCCAATCTTATCTAGTTTTTGATTTATTTGACCTAAAACTTGGCTTAAATCGGTAGCGATCTGTATATTATGGCTGATTAATTAGATTTGATATCATTTAATTTCCCAACAAACGCTTAACTCTGATGTTAGTTCCTCTTACCCGCGAAAAATTTGAACAACTGATTCCTTTGATTGCCACCGGACATCAGTATGAATATTACTGGGGCAAACCTCCCGACATTTTAAAACGGCTGCTGATTTCTTTTGTCAGCGTCATTATTTTAAACTTGATTATCAAGAAACTGATTTTCGGGGACAATCCGATAATATTTTGCTTGGAAATAATTGCTGGTTTGTACTGGCTGTGGGGTCCAGTCTATTGGGCGAGTTGGCGCAATAGGGGATGTCGAAAATATCCTTACAGCGGTTTCTGGCGAGGCGAAGTATTAGATCGATATTTGTCAGAAAAACTTATTGGGAAAGAGGAAACAGTTAACGATCGCGGTCAATTAGTAGTAGTAGAAAACAAAGAGCGCAGGCTCAATATTGAAGTGGGCGATGAAACCGGATTTACGACGACGCTGCAAGTTCCCCTACAAAGAGAACATAAAGCGATCGCTCTAGGGCAAATTGCCGAGATGGTAGTGATGTCTGACGAGCCAGACTTAAGCGTCATTTCTAAAGTAACGGATATTTATATTCCTGGTTACAAATTGTGGATTAGCGACTATCCATACCTGCGTAGAGATTTGTTTGCTGATGCCAGTCGCCGCCTCAAATCTTACGATGACGATCCCCCAGATTCCCCAGAACGTAGTTCTCGCCGCCGCAGGTCTTACGATGACGATCCCCCAAATTATCCAGAACGTCGTCCTCGCCGCCGCAGGAAACGGCGATGATTTCGATCGTCATTCCGGTTTTGAATGAAGCCGCTACTATTACTACGGCATTAACAAATATTGAAAATATTAATGATGGGGAAATAATTGTAGTCGATGGTGGCAGTCGAGATGAAACTGTAGAATTAGCCCGATCTTTAGGCGTAAAAATCATCTTATCGGCTCCCGGACGCGCCCGACAAATGAATGCTGGCGCTGAAGTTGCCAAAGGCGATATTCTGTTATTTCTTCATGCCGATACCCTTTTACCTGCTGATTTTGAAACTTTAATTTGTCAGACGCTATCGCGATCGCAAGTAGTAGCTGGTGCGTTTGAATTGCAAATCGACGCTCAATTACGGGGGGTGCGGTTAATTGAAAAGATGGTAAATTGGCGATCGCATTTTTGTTCTCTTCCCTACGGAGATCAAGCTATTTTTCTCAAAGCCGAGATCTTTCATCGGGTGGGAGGTTTTCCCGATTTGCCAATTATGGAAGATTTTGAATTTATCCGCCAACTGAAATGCCAAGGACGGATCGCGATCGTTCCCCAGCCAGCAATTACGTCGGGACGACGCTGGCAGAAATTAGGCCCGATAAGAACTACTGCGATCAATCAACTGGTAATTGTTGCTTATTTCCTCGGCGTTCCTCCTCGTCGGCTTGCGTGCTGGTATCGTCAAGGTTTTAGCTTTAAGTCCCTTTTTTAAGCTTGGGAAAGGGATTTAGAGTGATATCAAATCCGGTCGATCGGCCATAATTAATGTAGGCCCTAGTTGAACGGAGTGAAACCCAACACTCATGGGGTGTTGGGTTTCTGATGAGCCTTTGCTATGCAGGATCTCGATAGCTTTAGCGGGAATAATGCAAGTCTTAGAGCCAATCAATGGACTGTCTCTACTTTTCGTCATGCCGTTAGCGGGTTTGCTCGTCGAATATGGGGTTGAGTTCATTGATGAGCAATAATTATCGAAAATCGAAAAATCCGGTATGAGGATGTTCTAGTCCAGAACGTTGATAGTTCGCTCTTTAGAAAGATTCCTTCCTCTGTCTAATGAGATAAAATCTGCGAGCAGTTGCCCTACAGCATTGGAAGTAATGCTTGTCGAACGCTAACGCCGCTGGAGTCGATCGCATCCATAAAAGGGCAGCCCGATCGCTGATAGGAGGGTAGCATTGAAAGTTGGAAGAAAATTTACTGGGAGCGATCGACTGCTGGCTTACGGTGTGGCGTTGCTGGCCGTTGCCCTGGCAATAGGAATCAGTCTGTGGCTCAGCCCTGCGATCGAACCCACACCGACTTCACTGTTCTTTATAGCGGTAACGGTAAGTGCTTGGTATGGGGGCTTGCGTCCTGGCTTAGTCGCCACTATTTTGTCAACCCTGGCAATTAACTATTACTTTATCGATCCTTACTATTCTCTGAAAATTGCCGAACCGGGAAGCCTACTCCGCTTGGGGACATTTGTGGTGGCGGCAGTGCTAATCGGCGGGTTGAATGAGTCGCATCGGAGTGCCCTGCATCGAGAGCAGAGGTTGCGGGCTGTCACTGAAGCTGCCCAAGGCGAGTCCCGGGCTGCCAAAGAACGCCTGGAAACGCTACTCTCTAGCATCAGCGATGGGTTTTATACTCTCGATCGCCACTGGTGTTACACCTACGCCAACGATCGCTACTGCCAAATGGCTGGGAGGCAGCGGGAAGCTTTGCTAGACCAGAACATTTGGGAGGTATTTCCCGATGCAGTAGACACTGATTTTTACCTGCAACTTCAGCGATCGGCGATCGAGCAAAAACCCCTACAGTTCGAGTATCTCTATGCGCCCTCGAATCGCTGGTACGAGCATCGGGTTTATCCTGCGGCGGATGGCGTAACCGTTTTTATCGCTGACATTACCGCTCGCAAACAAGTCCAGGAAGCTCTCCGGCAAAGTGAAGAACAGCTTCGATTAGCTTCGGCAGGAGCCAATTTAGGGCTGTGGCATTGGGATGTCAAAAAAGATGTTTTAAGCTGGACCGATCGATGTAAGGCGCTGTTTGGCCTGCCAGCCGATACCAAAATGTCCTATCAGGTTTTCCTCAATGCCTTACATCCAGAGGATCGGCAGCGCATCCACGAAATGCGACCTCGACTAGAGGACGGTCAACTGGGGTGTCATGAAATTGAGTATCGCACCGTTTGGCCCGATGGCACCGTGCATTGGTTGGCGGCTAGAGGAAATGCCATCTACGACGGGAAGGGAGAACCGAGATCTAGCATGGGTGTCATCTTTGACATCACCGATCGCAAACAAGCCGAAATCGCCTTGAGCCAAAGCGAAACTATTCTTAATGCCTTTATCGCCAGTTCCCCAGTAGGCATGGCCTTTTTCGATCGCGACGGGCGTTACATCTATGCCAATGAGGCCTTAGCTGCCATCAACGGCATCCCCCTGAGCGAACACCTCGGACGCACTCTGGAGGAAGTATTGCCCCAGTGGGCACCCACGGTTGAGCCAATTTTTCGGCAGGTGATGCAAACCAGAATGCCCTTGCTGAATCAGGAAGTAGTAGGAGCAACCCATCCTGCCGATCTGGTCAAACATTGCTTAGTCAATTATTTTCCCGTGTGTCTTCCGGATGGAGAAGTCATTGGCGTTGGGGTCACAGACTTAGATATCACCGATCGCAAACAAGCCGAAGCCGCCTTGCACCACAGCGAAGAACAGCTTCGGCTGGCAACCGCAGGGGCCAATTTAGGGATGTGGTACTGGGATCTGGCCACCGACACCCTCACCTGGACGGATCGAGCCAAAGCGATGTTTGGTTTAGCAGTCGATACCGAAATGTCGATGCAGGTGTTTCTGAATGCCGTCCACCCAGACGATCGCCAGTCAGTGCAAACGATCGTCAGCGATTTGCAGGCAGGTCGAACCCATACAGAAGATGAGTACCGCACCCTATGGCCGGATGGCACCGTGCGTTGGATCTTAGCTAGGGGTAATTTTACTTATAATGCCGATGGCATCCTGGCTTCAACGCGGGGCGTGCTGATGGATATCACCGATCGCAAACAGGCAGAAGCCGACCTGCGGGAGCGGGAAAAGGAACTGCGTTTAGTCACCGATGCCGTCCCAGCCTTAATCTCCTTTATCGATACCCAGCGACGATACCGCTTCAACAATCGCGGCTATGAGGAATGGTTTGGTCATTCGGCGGCATCAGTTTACGGGCGAACCCTGTGGGATGTATTAGGCGAACCCGCCTACAGTGCCATTCAACCTTACGTCGATCGAGTCCTGGCAGGCGAGCGAGTCACCTTTGAGAGCCTAGTGCCTTACCAAGATGGCGGCCAGCGCTACATCAGCGCCACCTACGTCCCCCGGTTTGACGATCGAGGGCAGGTGGCAGGCTTTGTCGCCCTCGTCAGCGATATCAGCGATCGCCAGCGGGTAGAGAACGCCCTGCGGCAAAGCGAAGAGCGGTTTAGATCGATCGTCAATCAAGTTATCGTCGGCATTGCCCAAACCGATCTTACAGGTCAGTTCGTGCTGGTCAATCAGCGGTATTGCGATATCGTGGGTTACACCCAGGACGAGTTGTTGCAGATGCGGGTGCAGGATATCACCCATCCCGACGATCTGCCCCATAACCTCGAACTTTTCCAACGCCTGGCCGCAGAAGGACGGGAATTTGTCATTGAAAAGCGTTATCTGCGTCAGGACGGCTCGGAAGTTTGGGTCAACAATAGCGTCTGTGCGGTGAGAGACGAACGTGGCCGCTCTCAGTTTGCCGTGGCTGTCGTGGTGGATATCAGCGATCGCAAACGTCGAGAACAGAATGCTGAATTTATGGCTCGGATCGGTCAAAACTTGACTCTTTCGAGCAACACCGACGGGCTTTTTGCCAGCTTGAGCGAGGAGATGTGCCGCTACCTCGACTTTGCCATGCTGACGTTGGCTGAAATCGATGACGCGGCGGAGCGCGCGACCGTAATTTACGATCGCCGTCACCCGGAGGTACAAGAGGCCAGGGGCGAACATCGGTTGGCAGATTATTTGAGCGACAGTCAGATCGAACAACTCAAAACGGGCAAATCGATCGCCATTGATGACGTTAGCACTCTAGACATCCCCACTGGCGATGCCGCCTATCGACAGTTCCAAGCGCGATCGACCCTAATCGCCCCCTATGTCAGCGACGGACGGTTGCGGTTCCTGATTTCTGGCAGTCGCTACGCCCCCTCCCGTTGGCGAGCCGACGAAATCGATTTGATGTCAGAACTGGCAGCGAGAATTTGGATTCGAGTCGAACGGGCCCGGGCCGAAGAAAATCTGCGGCGCAGCGAAGCCGCATTTCGCACTATCTCTAACGCTGCCCCAGCATTAGTATGGGTTTGCTCGCCCAGTGGCGAAAACATCTTTTTCAACGATCGCTGGTACGAATTCACCGGACAAACACCAGACGAAGCGAGAGGTCGCGGTTGGGCTAACGCCATGCACGCAGAGGATGCCGCCCAAATTTTATCCTACTGGGAACGCTGCCAGCAGACGGGGGAAACTTACGAGGGCGAAGTTCGCTATCGCGGTCGCGATGGGGAATATCGCTGGCACGTTTTCCGCGCTCTACCGCACCGTAACGCCAACGGCCAAATTGAGGCTTGGTACGGTCTGAGTTTTGACATCAGCGATCGCAAGCAATCTGAAACCGCTTTGCGAGAAAGCGAACGGCGCTTCCGTCGCTTGGTGGAATCGAATATGTTTGGCGTAGCTTTTGGTGATTTTAGTGGTGGCATTCATTATGTCAACGATTATTTCCTCAACATGGTGGGCTACACTCGCGCAGAAATCGAAACCGGGCAAGTGCGATGGATTGATATTACCCCAACCGAATTTTTACCCCTCGACGAACGGGCAATGGCAGAAATGACAATCGCAGGGGTAGCCACTCCCTTTGAGAAAGAATACATTCGCAAAGATGGAACTCGCGTGCCCATTCTGATCGGAGCCGCACTGCTGGAAGAACCCTATGCTCGACAGCAAGAAATGATTGCTTTTTACGTAGACCTGACCGAGCGCCAGCAGACAGAAAAGGCACTCCGAGAAGCCCTGCAAAAACTCAATTTTCACGTAGAAAATACCCCGATGGCGGTAATCGAGTGGAATCAAGACTTGCAGGTCGCGCGCTGGTCTGGAGCAGCAGAGCAAATCTTTGGTTGGTCGGCCCGTGAAGTGCTGGGCGAATCGCTAGCGGATCTCAACCTCGTATTTGAGGAGGACATAAAACATGTGGCTGAAGTTTCCAGGCAGTTAATGTTTGGGGAAGAATCGTATATCTTCTCCTACAACCGCAATTACACCAAGAGCGGCGATGTCATTTATTGCGAGTGGTACAACTCTAGCTTGCGCGATCGATCCGGACAAATGATTTCCGTGCTATCTCTGGTGCTAGACGTGACTGCTCGCCAGCAAGTCGAAACTTTACTGCGAGATAGTGAAGACCGCCTGCGGATGGCGATCGAATCGGCTCGATTGGGCACTTGGGACTGGAACCTCGTCACCAACGAACTGATTTGGGATCCAGGCTGCAAAGCCATGTTCGGCCTGCCCCCCGATGCCGAAACCAGTATTGAAATCTTTTACCAGGGCTTGCATCCCGACGATCGCGATCGCTTGCAGGAGAGTATGCGACAAGTCCTCAACCCAGAGAGCAGCGGTCACTATGACGGCGAGTACCGCACTATAGGAATAACAGATGGCATCGAACGTTGGGTGGCGGCTAAAGGACAGGTTTACTTCAATTCAGCCCGCGAACCCGTGCGCTTTATTGGCACAGTATTGGAAATTACCGATCGCAAGCGCCTGGCCGCCGAACGCGAACGGCTCCTGCAACGAGAACGGGCAGCGCGGGAAGAAGCCGAACGAGCCAACCGCATCAAAGATGAATTTTTGGCGGTCCTTTCCCACGAATTGCGATCGCCCCTCAACCCGATCCTGGGCTGGACCAGGTTGTTGCAAACTCGCCAATTTACCCCGGAGAAAACCGCCGAAGCTTTAGCAGCGATCGAACGCAATGCCAAACTGCAATCTCAACTGATCGAAGATCTGCTCGATGTCTCTCGGATCTTGCGCGGCAAGATGGCACTCAACATTTGTCCGGTGAATTTGGTCGCTACCATTCAAGCAGCGATCGATACCGTGCGCTTAGCTGCTGAAGCCAAAAACATTCACATTCAAACTCAACTCGATCCCGATGTAGCTATTGTCTCCGGCGATCCTACCCGCTTGCAACAAATTATCTGGAACCTGCTGACCAATGCCGTCAAGTTTACCTCCCAAGGCGGTCGGGTAGAAGTGAGGCTCGATCGCGTCGATTGTTTTGCCCAGATTCAAATCCGAGATACGGGCAAAGGCATTAGCCCTGACTTTCTTCCCTACGTCTTCGACTATTTTCGCCAAGAAGATGGAGCGATTACTCGCAAATTTGGCGGATTGGGATTAGGACTGGCGATCGTCCGGCATCTGACGGAACAACACGGCGGGACGATCGAAGTTGACAGCCCTGGCGAAGGATTGGGAGCCACTTTCACGCTGCGCTTGCCGTTACCCGCCGCCAACGGTGAAACCCCTCAAGAGCCTGCTGCTGGGGATGAACCCCTCGATCTCAAAGGGGTGAAAATTCTGGTGGTGGACGATGAAGCCGATATGCGCGAATTGATGGTAACGATGCTCGAAACCTATGGAGCCGAGGTGAGCTTGGCAGCATCGGCCAGGGAAGCGTTGAAAATTCTGGTGCAAACCCAGCCGGATACATTAATTAGCGATCTGGGAATGCCCGATGTCGATGGTTATATGCTGATGCGACAGATTCGGACGCTGCCGCCCAACCGAGGTGGGCAAATTCCTGCCATTGCTCTGACGGCCTATGCCGGAGAAATCGATCGACAACAAGCAATAGCTGCCGGATTTCAACAACATCTGCCCAAACCTGTCGAGCCAGAAGCCTTAATCCGAGCGATCGGTGCTTTGGGCTTCTTGCAGAAGTCGGGAAGGGGGAAGGGGTAAAAATTGCGGCTGGCATGGTGATGCTGACTTTAACGCGGCAAATGTAATTTCTCTTTTGGGGATGTCCGTAACGCATTCCGAACAATCAGTTCTCTCTTGCGCTTGGCGAGAGTTGAGCTAGGTTGAAAGCCCCGTCCCCTTGCGGACAGGGAAGTTTACAATAGAGTATATATGGCTACCCCCTGAAGGCTGAAGGATGCGGTATGAGGTATGAAGTAGCGCTAGCCGAGGTGAAGGTGCTAGATGACCCGATCGAGAAGTTAATGGTTAAGGTTAAAGCATAAGCAGCATTCAAGCGTTGGTGCAGCCCGTTGCTCCAACAATGTATCGCCATTCGTCCCAGGTGCAAATTCTGCACCCAACAGAGATTTCTATCAAAAAATCCCAGAGTCAACGCCAGGAGAAGAGCAAGGTGAATAATAGCCAATACAGTCATCAGCCTCAGACAGATAATGCCCCTTATTTCGGTCAGCGATGGTTGGTAGAAGAACGAGATGCTTGCGGCGTGGGATTTATTGCCTCGATCGCGGGTACTCCCAGCCATCAAATCGTCCAGCAGGCGCTGAAGGCTTTATCTTGCATGGAACACCGAGGCGGTTGCAGTGCCGATCGCGATTCGGGAGATGGCGCTGGAGTGATGACGGCGATTCCTTGGGAGCTATTCAAGAGTTGGTTTGACTTGCGCGGTATCTCTATGCCCCCTGTAGAACGAATTGGGGTGGGGATGGCATTTTTACCTCAAGATCCTGCCAAGCAAAAAATCGTTCGTCAAATTGTCGAAGCAGCGATCGCCTCAGAAAACTTGCAGTTGCTGGGTTGGCGCGAAGTCCCGGTACAACCGGAAATTTTAGGAATTCAAGCCAGAAACAATCAACCTCACATCGAACAAGTTTTAGTAACGGGCAACTTTTCGGGCGACGAACTAGAAAGACACTTATACATCCTGCGCCGCCGCATCGGTAAAGACTTGAAAGTCAAGACCGATCTGAATTGGTCGGAAGATTTATATATTTGCTCGTTCTCCAGCCGGACGATCGTTTACAAAGGCATGGTGCGATCGGAAATTTTGGGCGAATTTTACCTAGATTTAAAGCATCCAGCTTACCAAAGTGCTTTTGCCGTCTATCACCGCCGTTTTAGTACCAATACCATGCCCAGATGGCCCCTCGCCCAACCGATGCGGTTGGTGGGACATAACGGCGAAATTAATACCTTGTTGGGCAATATCATCTCAATGAAGGCGCGAGAGGCAGATATTACTCATCCGATTTGGCAGGGACGGGAATCGGAATTCAAGCCGATGGTGCAGATCGAAAACAGCGATTCCGCCAACCTCGATAACGTGTTTGAACTGCTGGTACGTTCCGGGCGCAGCCCCCTCAAATCGTTGATGATGATGGTGCCAGAAGCTTACCAAAATCAGCCGAATTTAGCCGACACCCCCGAAATTATCGATTTTTACGAATACTACAGCGGTATCCAAGAGCCATGGGATGGCCCGGCGATGCTGGTATTTAGCGATGGGAAACAGATAGGCGCGGCCCTCGATCGCAACGGCCTCAGACCGGCCCGCTATAGCATCACCAGCAGTGGAATGGTAGTGGTGGCTTCTGAAGCTGGGGTAGTAGATTTACCCGAAGCCGAGATCGTCGAAAAAGGCAGGCTGGGACCCGGAGAAGCGATCGCAGTCGATTTGGAAACGCATGAAGTCCTGAAAAACAGCGAAATCAAGCAACGGGTGGCAAAAACCGCTCCTTACGGGGAATGGTTGCAACAGTATCGGCAAAATCTGCCCCTAGAACCCTTTGCCGCTGCCCCAGGAATGGACTCGCCAACTTTACTCCAGCAGCAAGCAGCTTTCGGTTACACCGCCGAAGACGTGGAAATGGTGATTCAAGACATGGCAGCGGAAGGGAAAGAACCGACTTTCTGCATGGGCAATGACATTCCCCTAGCGGTGCTGTCAGCTAAACCCCACGTCCTCTACGACTACTTCAAACAGCGGTTTGCCCAAGTAACTAACCCAGCGATCGATCCCTTGCGGGAGAGTTTGGTAATGTCGCTGAGCGTCCAACTGGGCGAAAAAGGCAATTTCTTAGAAGAAAAGCCAGAATATGCCAAGTTGCTGAAGTTAGAAACTCCAGTTCTGAACGATGCTGAATTAGATGCGATCCGCAACTCAGGATTTCCCACTGCTTCGCTGTCTACTTTATTCGCGATCGCTAACAGCCCGTCAGGACTCAAAGCCGCCGTCCAACAACTGTGTCAAGCCGCCGAGTCAGCAGTCAAAGCTGGAACTAAAGTGGTAATTTTGAGCGATCGTCTTCCTGTAGATACGGGAAATGGCTCGTCTCTGTTGAATGCAGAATACAGTTATATTCCTCCCCTATTAGCAGTGGGAGCAGTTCACCATCACTTGATCGATCGAGGGCTGCGGTGTAAAGCTTCGATCGTCATCGATACCGCTCAATGTTGGAGTACCCATCACTTCGCTTGTTTAATCGGCTACGGTGCTAGTGCGGTTTGTCCTTACTTAGCCCTAGAAACAGTAAGAACTTGGTGGAGCGATTCCAAGACGCAAAGCTTCATGGAACGGGGCAAGCTGACCAAAATTACCATTGAAAAAGCCCAAGCCAACTATCGCAAGGCTGTAGAAGGCGGGTTGTTAAAAATCCTCTCGAAAATGGGGATTTCCCTGTTATCTTCTTACCAGGGAGCGCAGATTTTTGAAGCGATCGGCATCGGTCGAGATTTATTAGATTTGGGATTCAGGGGAACTGCATCTCAGATCGGTGGCTTGACGGTAGAGGAGTTAGCCCACGAAGTTATCTCGTTCCACCAACGGGCTTTCCCAGAATTAACCATCAAAAAACTAGAAAATTTTGGCTTTGTCCAATACCGTCCGGGTGGCGAGTACCATACCAACAGCCCGGAGTTGGCGAAATTGCTGCATAAGGCTGTCAGGTCGCAGGAAAAGGAACAAGGAGAACCCAAAAATCTTGTAGAGACGCGAGATCTCGCGTCTCTACACCCCCCACAGGGATACGACCATTATGAGGCTTACACGAAATACCTGGAAGGTAGCCCGATCGCAGCTTTACGAGATTTATTGGATTTCAATAGCGATCGCACTTCAATCTCCTTGGAAGAAGTAGAACCGATAACCGAAATCGTCACTCGCTTCTGTACGGGTGGAATGTCTTTAGGGGCGCTGTCGAGAGAGGCACACGAAACATTAGCGATCGCCATGAACCGCATCGGCGGTAAGTCCAATTCTGGCGAAGGTGGAGAAGATCCGGTTCGCTTCAAAGTTTTAGATGATGTCGATGAAACCGGACATTCGGAATTATTGCCGCACTTGAAAGGATTGCGAAATGGCGATACGGCTTCCAGCGCCATCAAACAGGTAGCATCCGGGCGGTTTGGCGTGACTCCAGAGTATCTGATGAGCGCCAAACAACTGGAAATCAAAATCGCTCAAGGTGCGAAGCCAGGGGAAGGAGGACAGCTACCAGGCAAGAAAGTTAGCCCTTACATTGCCATGCTGCGACGTTCCAAGCCGGGAGTCACTTTGATTTCGCCCCCACCGCACCACGATATTTATTCGATCGAAGATCTGGCGCAGTTAATTTTTGACTTGCACCAAATCAATCCCCAAGCGAAAGTATCGGTGAAATTGGTGGCAGAAGTGGGAATCGGCACGGTAGCTGCGGGCGTAGCTAAGGCCAATGCCGATATTATCCAAATTTCCGGTCACGATGGCGGAACGGGTGCGTCTCCCCTCAGTTCGATCGAACACGCGGGTTCGCCTTGGGAGTTGGGATTGACCGAAGTCCATCGAGTGCTGATGCAAAACCAATTGCGCGATCGCGTTACCCTCAGAGTCGATGGCGGCTTCAAGACTGGCTGGGATGTAGTAATGGGCGCGTTGATGGGTGGCGAAGAATACGGCTTCGGTTCGATCGCCATGATTGCCGAAGGATGTATCATGGCGCGGATTTGCCATACCAATAACTGTCCCGTCGGAGTAACTTCCCAGCGGGAAGAACTCAGACAGCGGTATCCTGGCACTCCCGAACACGTCGTCAACTTCTTCTGTTTTGTAGCGGAAGAAGTGCGCAGCCTGTTGGCACGTTTGGGCTATCGCTCCTTAAAAGATCTTATCGGTCGGGCTGACTTGCTCAAAGTTCGGGAAGGCGTTCGACTCACCAAAACTCAATCTTTGAATCTCGATTGTCTGACTCAACTACCCGATACTAAGAGCGATCGCTCTTGGTTGAACCACGAACCCGTTCACAGCAACGGGGCGGTATTAGACGATCGCCTGCTGGCAGATCCAGAAATTCTTGGTTGCATTCGGCAGCAATCCAGCGTCACCAAGACGATAGAAGTCGTCAACACCGACAGAACGATCGGGGCGAGATTGGCAGGTGCGATCGCTTCTCAATACGGCAATAGCGGATTTAGCGGTCAAATTCGCCTCAACTTCGTCGGTAGCGTCGGTCAAAGTTTTGGCGCGTTCAACTTACCCAACGTGGTTTTGCACCTAGAAGGGGAAGCCAACGACTACGTGGGTAAGGGGATGCACGGCGGCGAACTGATCGTCAAACCCCCAGCCGCTGCCAAGTTCGATCCATCTCAAAACGTCATTATCGGCAACACCTGCCTTTACGGTGCTACAGGCGGCATTTTGCTAGCCAACGGCATCGCCGGGGAACGGTTTGCCGTTCGCAACTCCCAAGCGCAAGCAGTAATTGAAGGGGCTGGCGATCACTGCTGCGAATATATGACTGGAGGTGCGATCGTCGTTTTAGGCAAAGTCGGGCGCAACGTCGGTGCGGGAATGACAGGCGGCTTGGCTTACTTTCTCGATGAAGATGACAGTTTCTCCGAAAAAGTTAATGGGGAAATCGTCAAAATTCAACGAGTTACATCATCCGTCGGCGAACAGCAACTCAAAGAATTAATTCAATTGCACTGCGATCGCACGGGTTCGCCTAAAGCTCAAACTATCTTGAATAATTGGGCAGAATTCTTGCCCAAATTCTGGCAAGTCGTACCGCCATCTGAAGCCGATTCGCCCGAAGCCAATGCTGAAGCAGTAGCCGAAAAAGTGCTGACTTCGGTTCAGTAGAGATAAGTAGATGGACGCGACCGAGCATCAACATTACGTTGGTGCTGAGATAAGAGTCTCAACTCACTCCATTAACCAGCCAAACAGCCCTTCTACCGTGAGGTGAAAATCTTTAGCAAATTCTGGTACTGGCAATTGCATCCTTGGTTCGTCATAGACAGCAGTAGGTCGATCTGGTAGATAAACAAATACAGATTGTTCCTCTGGATCGATTAGCCATCCCATCTGAGTTCCATGCTTGAGGCAATGCAGAATATTTTTGGTAACTTTAGTTTGGCTTTGGTCGGGTGAAAGGATTTCAATCGTCCAATCTGGAGCAATTGCAAAAACGTTAGCGATTCGACCATTTTCTTGGCGTGGAATTCTATCCCACAAAAACACAGCAAGATCGGGTACTATCGAACGTCCGCCAAAAGTACAGCGTAGTTCGGTAAAAGCCCGTGCGATCTGTTTCGGTTTGACGATCGAGTTGATGGCAGGCGCTAATTCAGTCTGAACTACACTGTCTTCTCCCTGTGGCATTGGTTTCTGGACGATCGCTCCATCAATGTACTCGCTGGCAGGTTGTGTCTCTGGCAACTGGAGAAATTCTTCTAGCGTCAGGGATTTAGTAGGAGTTCGTACCATTTTAAAATTCCCCTAACGAAGAGGACGTTATTGTTACTCTACTTGTTATTCTACAAGTCGATCGAGCAGTGGTTGCGATCCACATTCATCCAGATCGCACGGGTTCGCCCAAAGCCCAAACCATCTTGAATAATTGGGCAGAATTCTTGCCGAAATTCTGGCAAGTCGTACCGCCATCGGAAGCCGATTCGCCCGAAGCCAATGCTGAAGCTGTAGCTGAAAAGGTACTGACTTCGGTTCAGTAGAAATAGGGATGAATATGATGTTGTTAGATCGCTATCATGCGATCGAATAACAAAAGTTGGACGACAGGAGCGAGGTGTCGTAATGGCGTTGCACAAGCGCGGTAAGTGGTGGTACGGCGAAAGCCAAGCCGATATCCACGACGAGATTCTCCGGTATAGTAAAAGCGTTACCTACCTTGCTCGCCACTACGCCGATGCAGCCTGCAAATGCGGCAGTAAGCTGTTCAATTTGTTGATGGATTCAACGCAGTGCGTAGCGGTTCGAGTCTGCGTTGCTTGTGGGGCGGAACATCCGATCGAAGACAGCGACGAATTCCTAGAGTCTGCTGAACTTGAGGAGTGCGCTTGCCCGTGTGGTAATGAGGAGTTCGAGATGGCAGTCGGTGTCTCTCTATACGAGAACAGCGAGGACGTGAAGTGGTTGTACCTCGGATGCCGCTGTCCGAAGTGCGGGCTTACGGCTGTATATGGAGATTGGAAAAACGAATTTATTAAGTATCAGAATTTGTTGGATCGAGTGTAACGCGATCGCTCCTCTAATGAGATAACGCAAAGTGCAATGCTATCCTAAAACTATCGATCGCACTTCATCCAACTATGACCGTCCTCCTCAAACCCTCCACTTTGATTCCTAAAGGAATGCGAGTCGAGCAAATCGATCGCCTCAGCCTCTTCAAATCCACTGACGAACTCGGCGATCGGATGCAAACCCTTCTCGATCGGAAAAAAGCTGACATCCTGACTCCAGAAGAAATCATCGAACTAGAAGCTATAGGCGAACTCGACGAAATCTTCAGCTATATTAATGCTGCGATCGCTACTGTGAAGAGATGAGGGGAAGTGCGATCGCCAATCTAAGAGTTTGGCAAGCTATAATCTGGTCAAGCCCCAAAATCCCAATCAATTCAAGAGCTAGATCGATATGGTGACAACTCTGAGTAAGCCATCCTCATTACTCCACGAAATTCGTCTGGAAAAAGAGGGCAAGTGGAATTTGTTCAAGTTCAGCGAGTCGCTTCAATTTCGGATGGAAAATCTTCTCGAAAAGAAGAAAGGCGATCGATTAACTCCTGAAGAAGTCGCAGAGTTAGAGACAATTGGTGAGTTAGATCGGATTTTCACTCATATCAATGCCATGATTGCTGCCCAAGATGCCAATTAGTGATGTAATTAGGCAGGCAATCCGCGAACGAGCCAAGTATTTGTGCGAATACTGCCACTCTTCAGAACGATTGAGTGCCAATCGATTTACCATAGACCATATTGTTCCCCAATCTTTGAGTGGTTCGGATGACATCGATAATCTGGCACTTGCCTGTCGGCGTTGCAATGAGAGACGCTACAACTTTGTTGCAGGTATCGATCCAGAAACTCAAGAAATCGTCCCCATTTTCAACCCTCGTCAGCAAAAATGGCAAGAACATTTTGTTTGGGTAGATGAGGGGGTTCTAATTCGAGGAATCACACCTGTTGGACGAGCAACCTGTATTCGTCTCGATTTAAATGACACCCGCTATCCAGAAGATGACTCCATTCGAGGAACAAGGCGGTTTTGGATTCAAACTCAATTGCATCCTCCAACTAGCGATCGGTGTGAGTTGTAGTAGTGCGATCGCTCCTCTGAGAAGATGATGGGAAGTACGATGCTATCCTAAAACTATCGATTGCCTCACCCTATTCAAATTCACAGACGAACTCGGCGAACGGATGCAAGCCATTCTCGATCAAAAAAAAGCTGACATCCTCACCCCAGAAGAAACCATAGAACTAGAAGCTATAGGCGAACTCGACGAAATCTTCAGTTACATTAATGCTGCGAGAAAGCTAACGAAAATCTCTCTACAAACAGGCAATCGCCAATACCAGTCACCTCAAACTTGGGCTAAGATCCTTTGAGGAGGTCGAAAGCAATGTTGCAAACAATTGAAGGCATTTATCAAAATGGCAAAATTCAACTAGTTGAATCGCCTGTGGGAATAGCAGAAGGTCGCGTCATTGTGACTTTCTTAGAAACTAAATTACCCCAACAACCGGAACAAATCATGCGCTTTGGGATGTTTGCTAATTCCCAGCGATCGACAGAAGATGATTTTCGAGTGGCTGAATTCCACGGCGATCCTGACAACAACTTGAATTGGTCGTAGTGCGGCATGAAGTATGTTGTCGATACCCATGCCCTCATCTGGTTTCTCGAAGGCAACCCACGTTTAGGAGCGATCGCATTACAGATTCTTTCCGATCCATCTAGCCAGTTAATACTACCTGCAATAGTTTTAGCTGAGGCCGCTTGGATTGTCGAACGCGGTAAAACATCGATTCCATCGGTAACAGATTTGCTTAATGCTATAAATGCCGATCCTCGCGTGGTTATTTATCCCCTCGATCGAGTTGTCATCGAGCAGACTTTAAGTTTATCTCCAATTACTGAAATGCACGATCGCCAAATTGTAGCTACAGCGATCGTTTTAATCAGTCAAGGCGAAACGGTGAGATTATTGACTTGCGACCAAAATATTACTGCATCAGGTTTAGTAGCCATTGTTTGGTAGTGCGATCGCTATGAAGATAGATACATGACTTTTGGTACGCTACATTCAAGGTGTTTTTGAGGGGTGTAGCTTGCCAACACAGCAACAATCAAATACAGCGATATTTATTTGTCAGTTATTGTCCAACCTGTACCAACCGATCCAGGTTTTTCGTTACGACCAGACGCTAAAAACAATTTACATCCAAGCTGGGACGGCTAACGAAATTGCGTTGATAATAAAAGAGGATGGAAATTGGGATTTTGTTCTATGACACCAGACCTACATCAAATGACTAACGCTGAACTCAAAGAGTATATTTCAGCACATAGAAATGACGATCGGGCATTCCGGGCAGCGTTGGAAGTAATTATGAGCCGTCGCGATCCAAATGCTCCCTATCAACCCTATCCTTTCGACCTTAGCGATCCAGAAAGTGAAGTACAAGCTATTTTTGCTGATAAGCTGAAAAGAACTGAGTAGCATTAGAAGAAACCATCGAACTAGAAGCGATCGGCAACAAGGGCGAAATCTTCAGCTACATCAATGCTGCGATCGCTATGACGAGGAGATTGAGCCATGTGTCAAAATGAGATTCTCGATGAAATTCATAAAATTCGCGAAGAACACGCCAAGTCATTTAACTACAACTTAGATGCCATGTTTGCTGACTGGCAGAAAAGACAAGCCGAAAGCGGTAGGAAAATCGTCAACTTGTCATCAAAACGCAGCCTAAGCTCGAAATGAGACGAGCGATCGCATGGGTTCGTCTAGAGCCAGAACCATCTTGAATAAATGGAATTTGAGTGGAATCCAGATAAAGCAGCACTAAATGTTGAGAAACATGGTGTTTCTTTCCAGGAAGCCGCAACCGTGTTTAATGACCCGCTATCAGTAACCTTTCCCGATCCCGACCACTCGATGGGAGAGAGTCGCTACGTTATTATTGGCATATCCAGGTTGGCAGAGCTATTGGTAGTGGCACATACAGATCGAGAAGAAAAGATAAGAATCATCAGCGCCCGAAAAGCTACTCGTCAGGAGAAGAGGTTTTATGAAGAAGGAAATTGATAGTGAGATGGAAGACGAATTACGTTCTGAATATGATTTTACTCAGATGACCGGAGGTGTTAGAGGCAAGTATGTCGATCGATATCGTGCGGGGACAAACTTAGTGCTTTTAGATCCTGATGTTGCTCAAGCTTTTCCCAACGATCGAGTAGTAAATGAGGCATTGCGATCGTTAATCCAGGTTGCCCAGTCCCAGCAACCAAAGATTTCAAAGAGTTGATTGAATTGCACTGCGATCGCTAATACCACTTATCTCAAACTTAGGCTAAGATCGTTCAAGAAGGTTCAAATTAGCGTGTAGACAGCTTAAAAAACTCCTATGAGCATTAGCCTCACTCCCGACCAAGAACGCTTAATTCAAACCAAACTCCAAACTGGAAAATATCGCTCCGCAGAGGAAGTATTAGAAATTGCCCTGCGGTTGCTGGATGAATACGATCGCGCCGATGCTGAATGGGTTGAAGAAGTGCGAGAAAAAATTGACGCAGCTATTTCAGCTTCAGAACATACGTCACCCATTGATGGCGAAACCTTTGTCAACCAAATTATAGAGCGGTTCCAGCAAGCAAGACGGGGATAAGTATGAGTCGCTACCTCATCAATATTCTTGCTAGTCGAGATCTCAATCAAATTGCTGACTATTTTGCCAAAAATAGTTTGGAAGCGGGTGAAGAGTTTTTTCGTGTATTTAACCGTAAGTGTCAACAACTGATTGACTTTCCGAATAGCGGTAAAAGCTATGCAGAAATCCGTGCCGACTTACGAGGATTACCCCTTCAAGGCTACGTGATTTTTTACAGAGTGTTGGATGATGGGGTGGAAATTCTGCGCGTGGTAAGCGGTCGTTGTAACTTTCCTTCTCTGTTTGAAGAGTCCAACTAAAAAGTCAGTGCGATCGCATTTCCTCCTAAAAAGCGATCGCCAATACCAGTAAGCCCAAACTTGGGCTAAGATCCTCCAAGGCTTGACACGATTTCTCTCGATTTACTATGAGTTACTTCCGTCCTGCTATCGATGCCATGACTGGCTACGTTCCTGGCGAACAACCACAGCCAGGAAGCAAAATCATTAAACTCAACACCAATGAAAATCCCTATCCGCCTTCCCCAAAGGTGATGGAAGTTCTGCGAAATTTAGATGGCGATCGTCTCAGGCGCTATCCCGATCCCTTTGCCAGGGAGTTTTGTCAAGCGATAAGCGAGGCGCTAGAAGTGCCTGCCGATTGGATAATTGTTGGTAATGGCAGCGACGATTTGCTCAATATATTAGTCCGCTGCTGCGCTGAAGGAAGCGATCGCCCAGTCGTGTATCCTATGCCGACTTATGTGTTGTATCGCACTCTATCGGCGATGCAACCAGCAGCAGTTGTTGAAATTCCTTACTCAGATAGCTTTCAACTGCCCATCGAAGAACTCATTGCCACTAATGGGGCCGTTACGTTTATTGCTTCTCCCAATAGTCCTTCGGGCCATACCGTGCCTCTCGACGATCTGCGGCAACTAGCACGAGGAGTGTCGGGGATAGTAGTAATAGATGAGGCTTATGTTGACTTTGCTGAATCTTCGGCGCTACCGCTGGTCAGGGAGTTTGAGAATGTCATTGTTTTGCGCACCCTATCCAAAGGTTATTCCCTGGCAGGTTTGCGCATGGGCTTTGGCATCGCCAATCCCAAACTGCTAGCTGGACTCTTCAAAGTCAAAGATAGCTACAATATTGACGCGATCGCAATTGCTTTGGGTACGGCGGCAATACGCGATCGAGAGTATAAGAATGCTTGTGCCGAAAAAGTTAAAGCGTCTCGCGCCCAGCTAACGACCGACCTAAAGAATTTAGGGTTTATAGTGCTGGACTCTCAGGCTAACTTTGTTCTAGCAACTCCCTCAACAGCAAATGCAGAGTTTCTTTACTTAAAGTTGAAAGAACGAGGAATTTTAGTTCGCTACTTTAAACAACCCGGATTAGAAGATAAGCTGCGGATCTCGGTGGGTACAGACGAGCAAAATCAAATTTTGATAGAAGCGTTAGTTAGTTTGTCGAACAACAGTAATATCGAATAGAAAAAAGAAGGCATCCAATGCCTGTATGCAATGGCTGTGCTTGAACCCAATGAAGTTTTAGCCCTCCATTACGAATTAAGTCTAGCCAGCTAAACTTAATTATTCTGTGTTTCTGAAATTTCAGATTCAAATTCAACTTTGTCGTAAAGCTCTATTAGAGATATTTTAAAAGAAACACAGTTTAATGTTAGTTCGATATTCTCACCTTCGTATTCAGCAAATAACCATTTATTATTCTCTTTTTTTGTATATTGTTCGACGTAGATTTCTGTTTGAGAAACGAGAATATATTCGGTTAAAGTGGGAATCGATCGATATAGTTTGAATTTTCCTACTCTGTCATATTTTTGTGTAGATGTCGATAAAACTTCGGCGATCGCGATCGGGTTAGTAATAGTCTCTTTACGTCCTAAGGCATACTCTAATTTACCTGCGACTACCATCACATCAGGATAAGTATATAAGCGATGCTCCGGTATCCACAAGCGCATATCGCTTACAAATACATCATAGGGTTGCCCTTTGAAAGCAAAATTGAGAGCAGCATAAAGGTTGCCTGTTATCCGATTATGATTTGGCGTTCCACCTGACATAGGGAATATTTCACCCTGATAATATTCGCTTCGGTAATTTGCAGCTTTCTCTAGTTCTAAATATTCTTCTGGTGTGTAGTAAGCTTTTTCCTGGAGTTGCATAGTTTCTCTCCTGAATTAACTAGAGGCGCTGGTGTAAAATCGCAAAGCAAATCGCCAAAACAGCGCCGAAATTACCAACAAGACAAAAGCTAAAATAGCAGCACCTATTATCCAGCCAAATTCTACTCGATTCAGCATGGCTTCGGCGGGGACAGTGGTTAAGAAAGCTACAGGTACGACAAAAGTGAAAAAGAATCGGTAAGCAGCAGGATAAGCCACCATGGGATATCTGCCAGCTTCTAACAAACCTCGTAGAACCTCTGTGACATTATAGATTTTTACAAACCAAACGCTAGTAGCTCCTAACATGAACCACAGACTATAGAGGCTGATACAACCGAATAAGAGTGGAACTGCACTGGCAAGATAGTCGGTTGCAGTTAAGTTGAGTTGTCGGCCAGCATAGCCAATCAGTCCCAAGCCAAACAACAAGTCTGGCAATCCCCACGGTGAAATAGTGTTAGTAGAAAGCCAAAATTGACTGTCGATCGGTTTTAAAAGTACAAAGTCTAAAGTTCCTTGCTGAATGCGATCGACAATTCGGTTGAGATTGGGAACGAGAAAAGTAGCAGAAAAGCCTTGCAAGATAGTAAAAACTCCCAATACTACCAAAGCTTCTTCCCACTTCCAGCCAGAGAAAGTATAGCCATTGCGGTAGAATAACGAAACTCCAAATAAGCTACCAGCCAAATTTCCTAAGCTGCTGAAAGTTGCCAGCACAAAGTTAAATCGGTACTCTAATTCTGCCGCGATCGCGGCACTCCAAAATAGTTTTAAAACTCGAATGTATCGCTTCATCGTTTGTTGTCATACCATTTTGCTAAATACCTGTTATATCAAATCCGGTTCTCATACACGCCAATTCCGACCTCACCCCCAGCCCCTCTCCTGCAAGGAGAGGGGAGCCAGAGGGGTGTCAGTAGAAACCTGGTTTTGCTAAGCGGATTTGGTATTACATATAAATTTACTGTAGGGGCGCAATGCATTGCGCCCCTACCCAGGATATTTTGCTACCTCTCGATCTCCAGGAATGCTTGCCAATCTCGAACGGCAGTTTTCGGCCACATCCAGTTCTTTTCGAGTATTTCCGGCTGAAAACTCGCCGCTGCCTCTTTTGTTACCTTTTGGCGCAGTTTGAGAGCTTCTTGTAACAGCTTTTGCCCTCGATCGCCAGGTTGTTTGGTAGATAACTGCGACAGCGCTAAGGCTATGCCTGCATAGCTATTGAGGACATCTCTTTGAGTAGCAGCATCGATTTTTTGAGCTAGCTTTTGCTCTCCAATCGAGAGGGCATCGAACCACAAAGCGATCGCTCGATCGAATTTCCCTTCAGTATAGTAGACAAAACCCAGGGCATTGAGGTATAAGGGCGTGTGAGGTTGCTTCTTTACGGCGGTTTCCCAGAAGCGGCGGGCATCATTTAAACTGAACTTCTTCCTCCCAGTTGAAAATTGTTGCCACGCCAATCGACCCCGAAGGAAGCTAATATCGGGCGTATCGACTAGCTGTTGAGGAACTACAGCCAAAGCAACCTCTGCTTCCGACAAGGCATCGCGATCGAGCAGTTCTTCCACCGCTGCTGTTGCCGTCTTTAAATTTCCTTGACGGAGATCTGCCTGAGCCAAGGCTACCACTTGTTTGGTATCGAAATTAGAGAAATTTACTCGATCGACAGTAACATCCGTTAACATCGCTGTTCCTGGCGATGGTGGGGGCGAGATAGTAACTGAAGGTTCGGGATGGCGGCGGGCTGCAAATAAGAAGCCTAACACTACCAGAGTTAAAACTCCCGTGCCTGCTAAAACCGGCCAAATCTCGCGCCTCTTTTTGGCTAGAGACTGCCAAGCCAGAGGCTGAAAATTGGTAGCAGGGGAAGGTAAATATTTGTTTTTTGGGAGTATGGGCGGTTTTTCTCTTTCAACCGTAGCGGCAGCCAAACAAATTTCTTCGTCTCCTAGATTAGGAGAATAACTATCTTGAGACAACTGCTGAAACAGATCGGAAACTACTGCTATATCATCTTCATCATCAAAGTTGTCTAACTCTAGATCTTCAAGCTCACTGATTAGCTCATCGGCTTCACCCTCATAATCGAGCTCGATCGAAAAATTATCTTTTTGATGTTGGGAATTATCTTCAGTAGCCACAACTGTTGAGCAACTCCTACTATTTTTAACCAAAGTTCTTTAGGCATTGCTTTCCTCTATTAATTAGATTGATATAAATCCGTCAAAGTTTCCAGTTCGATCGAAAAAAATCTAATTGTTTTGCTATGGAACTGTAAAAACATCAAGAAAAACAGGCATCGAGCCGCTAGATCGCACTCTAAACTCAAGCTGCGAGGCGTTTATCTAGCCTTTGGCGATATTATTGAAACAAAAGCAGCACCAGCGTAGGATCGGAGATCGCAAACATCATGGATCGAGCAGTAATCAAATTTTCTTCAGAAGAGTGCGGGATTTGTCACAAAATGTCTTTCTACGACCAGAGGGTGGCAGAAGAACTGGGTTTGAAGTTTATTGATGTGAAAATGCAAGATACTGCTACTTACCGCCAGTATCGTCAGATTCTGTTAACTCAGTATCCAGACAAATCAGAGATGGGATGGCCGACCTACATTATCTGCGATTCCCCACAAGGAGAATTTCAGATTTTAGGCGAGGTCAAAGGCGGCCATCCCAAAGGAGAATTTAGAAGCCGACTCCAAGCAGTCTTGGCGGATGGGGCATAGGGCATGGGGCATGGGGCATGGATTCAAAATTCCCCCTGCTTCCCCTCTCCCACTTTCTCCCTTAAGAAGCCGCTGGCGACTGCTGAATGTCTCGCAGAGTTTTAAGGGCTTCTTCTACATGACCTTGGAAGTTAAATTGGGAGTTGAATATATGCCGGACAACTCCTTGGGGATCGATCGCATAGGTCACTCGACCGGGAAGCAACCCTAATGTGGCTGGCACGCCATAAAGCTTGCGAACTTGGTTGTTCGTATCGCTCACCAGGGTAAAGGGAAGCTGATACTTGTTAGCAAATCGCTGGTGAGAATCGGGAGAGTCGCCGCTAATGCCAATCACCTCGGCCCCTGCTTCCTGGAAAACTTCATAGCGATCGCGAAATGCACAAGATTCTGCCGTACACCCTGGAGTATCGTCTTTGGGGTAGAAATACAAAATTACAGACTTTTTGCCGCGAAAATCTCTCAGGCTAACTGACGAGCCAGATTGAGAAGGTAGAGTGAAATCAGGAGCTAGATCTCCAACTTTGACTGCCATAGTTACTCAGTGCGATTCGAGCAAAATGTTAACTTTTGTATCTTAACCCGACTAACAGGCAATATTTCCAGTTATCCGATCTTGGATTTTAGGGACGATCCCGCTCCCATACCCTACGGTGTATACACATCTCGCCCTCACCCCCTCAATCCCCCTCTCCCAACAGTGGGAGAGGGGGAAGAAAGACCAAAGTTCCACGTTCTCCCCTTCTCCCAAGCTTGGGAGAAGGGGCTGGGGGAT